>ERZ780086.338-NODE-338-length-13145-cov-3.45767_pt1 | contig 13145 bp, 10 predicted proteins | sample MGYA00511575_ERZ780086 | MGnify/ENA primary metagenome ERZ780086 (study PRJEB29588, sample SAMEA2161917) | human gut metagenome | biome: human gut; feature: human-associated habitat; material: faeces | place: Denmark | collected 2008/2010 ...
ATGCGAAAGAGTCCAATCTGTTCTAAGGCCTTTGTGATTGCAAAAAAGATCACCGAATCAATTGGCCACATAATCAGGTTCTTCAGCGCACGCGCTGGAAGAATCACCATAAATGCCTGTCCATATAACACGTTCAGACAAAGTGTTGTCAGAATCACGTTACAGACCAGCATAACTACAAATTTAGCTGCCAGCACACGCCAGATCGTAAGCTTTTTCTTATAAAAAAAGCATCCATACAGGATTCCGGCCAGTATAACAACCAGCGTCAGCTGTGGACAAAATGGTCCGGTTGGCTTCATCATATACTTGATAATATCCAACGCACCATGGAAAATTCCTCCAACCACCGGTCCAAACAGATAATCAATGATACCATTTGGAATACTGGAAAAACCAATCCGAATAAACTGCCCATATTCAATGGAGAAAAATCCTAGAATTACAGCAACTGCAGCAAGCATTGCCATGGTAGTGATGGTTCTTACCGCTTTTAATTCACGGAAAGAATCGGTGAACAAAGTAACGAATTTTTTCATAAAAAAATTACCTCCTTTGCAGACCTCACCGTACTACAACTGGAGATAATATTATCTTCGGATGCAGCGGGATGCGACTCATGTACCGCAAGATTCTCTTTTCGTCCGGGTGACAACTCCCTGTTCATCCGGCACTTAACGCACATGTGTCTACTCTGCTTTAAACTATTAAATTGCAACGACCTAAGTATAACACAATGAAAAAGAAATGCAACTACATTTTTCCATTTTATGACAAAACGCCATCTGTCACACGTTTTTACGTGGAACAAATGGCGTTATCCGTTATTTTATCCGTTTGATTTACGTTCCCATACTTGCAAACAACGCGGCTATCTCATCCGGGCTTAATGCCTTATTCGGATCTGCCGGTTCTTCCGGCTGAAGAGGTGCTTCTTTTACGGCTTCCGGCTCTTCAATCGGCTCCGGAATATCCTCCGGTTCCACAGTTTCCTCGGCAGGTTCCTCAACTTTATCCGCATTGTTATCGTTGCCCATATTCGCAAACAGCGCAGCTATCTCATCCGGGCTCATGGAACGGTTTGGATCTGACAGATCCGGCATCGGTGGAAGTTCTTCCTCCGGCAGGTTCTCATCATCCGCTTCATCAACAATCGCTTCCTCCGGAATCGGGTCCGGTTCTACCAGTTCCTCTGCTTCCTCAATGGCTTCTTCCGGATCCGGAGGAATAATCTCATCCGCTGCCATGATCGGAGGCTCTTCCTCCGGCTTTAAATCCTCCTCTTCCGGTATATCCGGCAGAATCTCCGGTTCCATATCTTCTTCCGGCTCCAGCGAAATCTCCGGTTCCAGGCTCTCCTCCAGATCCGGCAAAATTTCCGGCTCCGGGTTTTCTTCCAGATCCGGCGAAATCTCCGGTTCCGGGTTTTCTTCCAGATCCGGCGAAATCTCCGGTTCCGGCTCCATACTTTCTTCCGGCTCTGGTGAGATCTCCGGCTCTACCGGTGTTTCTTCCACATGATTCTGCGGTGCCGGCTGTGGCTCTACAGGTGTTGCCACAGGTACAGAAACCTGCGGCTGGGAAACAACCACTTTCTGACTGTTCATAATGGTCTGATTCAGGCGCAGTTCCATATCTTTCATTGCAATAATGATTTCCTGCAGCTTTGCGGCTATCTCTTTATCCTGTGAATGTTCCTGTTCTTTTCCATCCTTCTGCACCGAAGAAATTTCATCCTTACAGGCTGAAAGAATCTCGTCCTTATAAGCACCCGCAACTGTACCGAACCCATCCATTCCTTTCTGGAACGTATCAAACCGGTCCAGCAGCTGTTCGTATGAATTCATCAATGCATCGGTATTCTCATGGGACCGCTTGATAATTACTTTCGCTATTCCCTTCTGTGCATTGACAATTTCCTCTGTCGGAATCTTAGATGCCTCTTCCATATATGCAAGCTTCACCGATATTTCCTCAAAATATTTTTTCAGCATGAGGTATGATGCCTTTTCCGACTTGAAAATACTCTCATACTGTTCCTCTCTCCGGGCATATTTTGTCTCATATACTGAAATCACGCCTCTGATTGCAACATACAGGCATATCAGATCTGCTGCTGCCAAAACAACCAGAACAATAAACATCTTCGGGAAATTGACTATGGCATACAACTCTGCCATAAAAATAAACGCAAACAAAAGTATCCCGAAAATCATCTGCATCCTTGCTTTCGAATCTTTATTCTTCATATGATACCGCTCCTTCCATGAGCCCGCTATTCTAACCACTATGCAAAATAAGCTCTAGTATGTTATATTTTACCATATTGTGTCGATTCTCACAAGGTTTGTTGTTTATTTCTGCCTTCTATAATACGTCATTTACAATCTGCTCTGCTGTCAGATGATTCTCTTTTAATACCTCATTTACATCATACCGGTCAAGGAATTCTTTTTTCAATCCGTAATTATAGACTTTCATATCACTGCTTCCATAAAATCTTGCGATTTTTTCTCCGAAACCACCATTCAGGATGCCATCTTCCAGTGTAACTACCGTGTCATGGTCTGCCTTCAGCTTCTCAAGCAGTCCTTCATCCAGTCCGGTAATATAATACGGGTTGATTACCGTTGCATGAATACCTTTTTTCTCCAGCATTTCTGCGGTCTGCAGTGCCAGGAAATAAAATGTTCCGAGTCCGATCAGTGCAATTTTGCTTCCCTTTTCCGTTACCTCATAGGTGTTGAGCTGACTCCAGTCTTTTTTGACTTCTCTGCCATCCGAAATCATATCTCCGCCCGGAAGTTTGATCGCAACCGGCATTTCCTTCTGCTCCACACTCCAATCAAGCATTGACAGATATTCTTCCTTTGTTGTCGGTGCCAGATAAACCAGTCCCGGAATATTGGAAAGCATCGGAATATCCTGCAGTCCCAGATGGGTAACATCCGTCATGCCAAATACCGATCCCGTATACACAACAATCGTTGCCGGATTCCCGTCAATACACAGATCCTGTGAAATCTGGTCATACGTCCTCTGGATAAAGCTGGAATACACACCATATACCGGCTTTCCGCCACCTTTGGCAATTCCGGAAGCAAGTGCTACCGCTGTCTCCTCCGCGATTCCCACATCTACAAACTGCCGGCCGGCCTGTTTCCTTTTCTCCTGCGTAAATCCGAGAATCGTCGGGGTTCCGGATGTAATTGCAACAACTGTCGGATCCTGTTTCATCTTTTCGATCAGATATTCACAGGTCACCGAAGAATAATCTTCCACTTCCGGAAAATGGGATTTTCCAGTCTCAATATCAAACGGAAGATGCCAGTGCCATTCTTCCTTATGCTCTTCTGCCGGTTTATAACCTTTTCCCTTTAATGTATTAATGTGGACAACAACCGGTTTCTTACTGTCTTTTACCTGTTTGAAAGCCCCGATCAGCTCCCTTAAGTCATTTCCATGATCCACATAGACATAATCTAGTCCCATGGCTTTAAATAAATTGCACTCTGCCTGTCCGTTTGTCTCGCGGAGTAATTTCAGATTTGAATAAAGTCCTCCATGGTTTTCTGCAATTGACATATCATTGTCATTTACTACAATGATCATGTTGCTGTCTAATTCTGCTGCAAAATCCATTCCTTCTAAGGCTTCTCCTCCGCTTAAAGAACCGTCTCCGATAATTGCGATCACATTTGCACTTTCCCCACGAAGATCCCTTGCCTTTGCCAGACCGCATGCCAGACTGACGGATGTAGAGGTATGTCCGACCGTAAAATGGTCATGTTCACTTTCCTGCGGACAGCTGTATCCCGTCACGTCGTCGTAATGTTCTTCATATAAATAGGCATCTTTTCGACCGGTCAGCATCTTGTGCGGATAGGTCTGATGGGAAACATCAAATACCATTTTGTCCTTTGGGGACTCAAAAACATAATGCAGTGCAATGATTGCCTCTACCATGCCAAAATTCGGGCCAAAATGCCCGCCGTGAATACTTGCCCTCTTTAATAATGCATGACGCATTTCTTCTGCGAGAGCTGTCATCTCTTCTATATTCAATTTCTTCACATCTTCCGGTCCGTTAATCTTTTCGATATACATATAATAAATTCTCCTTCCGATTTTATCTATCATAATATACCACTTAAAGTTAACTTTAAGTCAAGTATTTTTTTTTAATTTTCAACTTTTTGCTTCAAACCCTCAATTGCCTGAGCCACTATACCTTCGCTCTTAAAAAGATGTAAATAATGTAATGATAAAAGGGGCAAAAGGTATCATTTCCCACTGAAATGCAATTTTTATGTCATTCGCATTTCTTGCGATCCGCTTGTTGTTCCGATATAATTATGCTATGATTGTGCTTTGATTGGAGGAAACCATTTTGAGCGAATATTATAAGTTTTTTCAAAATAAAAAATGTGAATATTTTCCATGCCATAAAGGAATTCCGGAGGAGGACTTTAACTGTCTGTTTTGTTATTGTCCCCTCTATACACTCGGGAAATCCTGTGGTGGAAACTGTGAATATTTAAAAAATGGTATCAAATCCTGCATAAACTGTGGCTTTCCCCATCACCGAAAGAACTATGATAAGGTCACGGGCCGCTTTCAGGAAATTGCAGCCGTTATGGCTGGTTCCGATAAGGAGGATGCATCCCATGAAATGTAAACTTACTCCCGGATTATCCTCCGGTGACTGGAACGAATTTTGCAGCCGTTTCCATTTCCCTCCGGATGACCTGCCTCATATTCAGGCAATTTATACGGCACTTCTTCCCCTGGTTGAATCCTATGCGTATTACTCTCTGGCTCAGGATTTAGACGGGGTTTCTCTGCCTCACTATGCCTATGGGTTTGTGACGCTTGGAAACGGAGTGGATGAACTGTCGGAATTATATCTGAACCATGAACAGATCCAGGAGGCTTACATTGTGGACTGCATCAGCCTGATGCTTTTGTCAAAGGCTTATGAAGAGTTTGCACATGTGGTAGAACGTCAGAGCCGCCTGTATCTTGCAGAATTATCTTTTCTGGGAGATACCTATTCCCTTGACCTGCTCCCACAGATTTATGGGCGGCTTGCCCCGGATGGCATCCGGCTTACCGAGGGGCAGATGCTCCGGCCGCTTAAGACAGCAACGCTGATCCTGCATCTGGATACAACAACACACGCCAATCTCAAGCAATTGTGTAATACGTGCGCAACCTGCCGGAATTTTTCCTGCCCGTCGAGAAAGGTCACGGCTCCGCATTTGCCGCATACTTATGGAGCCATGCAGATATTCCATACAAAATAATTATTTTTCAATAGAATGATAAGGTTAAATTTGACATCCGGGGTCTCTTCCGGCTGTGTGGAAACCCAGTAAGGATGTTGGATATAATCGCATGATGCAGGTTGTTGCTGTATTTGTAGATTGTTTTCCCTTTATCCGTGGTTCCCATTTTGTCGATCCAGTATGGGTAGTAGTCCAGCTGGTCTTTGGGAGCTTTGCCAGAGTCCGCATATTTTTTCTTTGCTTTTTACATCTTCCGGATCACTGGTGGACGCTACTGGAGAAGAATCCTCATTTTTATTATCTTTTTTCCCACCGTAATACAGTGTCCCTTTCTTATTAACCTCATTCAGGTCATAGGTAACCACCGATACCCCGATAACGCCGGGTTCATAAACGGTTGGATTATTCCCACTCCCACAAGTTTACCTCTGAACAGTAACCTTATTTTATGCCGGTATCCAGCAAAGATCTTTAAATCATTGACAAAAAAATTACGCAATGGTATTATGAAAATACAAAAAGCAATACCGTGTAGGCGGTTTGCCAAAGTTAGTTTTAAAAAATAACCGGTCTTTGGTAGGGGCGGTTATTTTTTATGGTTAAAAAAGATCATTACGATCAGATTGATAATAGCAACAATCAGTATGCAAAACTGAAAAAGTTCAGAATATGTAACCATGCTATCGCCCTCCTTTCAACCAGAGGGCACCATAGCCCTCGTAATAAGGGCAAACCGCCTACCGCACTATGCTTTGATACTGCTTTCTGTATGTATTTATTTTACCATTTTTCGATCAAAAAGCAATCAAATGTTCGATATATTTTCGCGCAAAAAAATAGCATCCTCTACCGTCCAAAGTTTAGGATACTATTTCTTTAACATGTTTAACCTTATCACGGTATGGGGCCATGCAGATATTCCATACAAAATAATTAGTGCCTGCTGAGTAAGCAGACACTAATTATAAACTTTATTATCTATTTGTTTTTTTCTTTTTCATTACAACAATAACAACTCCTGCCGCAACAACTACCGCTGCTGCAATCAGAACAATAACAATCGTCATGGCCGCACCATCCTGTTTTACAAGTACAAGTGCACTGATACCATCCATTGTATACTCGCCACCCTTGATTGTCTCGATTGTCTCAACGCCAGCTTTCTGTCCGTTTATGCAGACTTTCTATTTTCCTTCCGGAATTGTAACTTTTGCGTTGTCAGTGTTTGCATTAAAAAGAAGATACATCTCTTTTGCACTTTCATCTTTCTGACCGCCCTTTATATTAATTCCTACAATATTATCCCCAAGTCCTTCTATGGATTTTACATATTTTTTCACATCCTCTGATGTAGATAATCGAAGTGCCGGATGTGCCTTTCTGAACTTAATAAGTCCCTTATAGTATTCAAATACATCTGCCCAGTAGCATACGGAATCCACAATATATTTCCGTACCATGTTTCTCTCGGATGCTGTATCATTTCCACATCCTGAGCCGTTTGAATACGAACCGTCTTCATTGATACGGGAAAAATATCCCGGAACAAATTTATTGATACAGAAATCATCTGCACTCATAACATGATTGTATACCACATTACCATAACACGGTTATTTACTGTATTGAAATCCGGAGCATCCCTGCCTATAACCATAAATATAAAAACGAGCAGCAAAACCGGATTTACACCAGTCTGCTACTCGTTTGATGATTATAATATTTTCTTTTCTTGTGCCATTGCAACCAGTTATCGGACAAATGGCAGGAACGTAATGCTATACTTTATTTTCCAAACCGGCTGATTTCTTTCGCATATGATATTTCCGTTTTTCCTCATACATTTTCTCATCCATATGCATTAAAAAAGTTTCTGCATCATCTTCTGTCCCAAATTCCGTATATCCCATGGAAACACTTAAACGAAACGGTTCTATCCCGGATTCATTAAACCGGGACAGATTATGGTTAATCTCCTCCATTGTCGCTAAGACACGCTCCGTATCAACACCTGACAGCAGCACAATAAACTCATCTCCCGCATACCGGATTGCCATACCATCATCCGGTATGGATCTGATGAGTATATTTCCCAACGTACAAATAGCCTTATCGCCCGTACTATGACCTAAATTGTCATTAATACACTTGAAATCGTTTACATCCATCATGATTCCATATAAGGATTTATGGCTTGCAATTTTCTTTTCCGCAAGCACCGCATTAAAATATCTCCGGTTGTATAATCCGGAAAGCTCATCCATATACAAACTCTCTGCGTATGACTGCATCTGCACAAATATCAATGCGACCGCAACCAGCACCCATGATGATGTAATTCCATAAAAAAGGAACTGGAGAACTACACCTGCAAAACAAGGACCAACGAAATAGATCACCGGGAAAAAATTCAGGTTAACCCCTTGTTTTTTGGAATGATACACCAGATAGATACTGTAAGCAAAATATATGACAAGCGAAATATATCCCACCAGCACACCGGCAGTTCTCTGATATACATTCTCCCCAGATATTTTAAACATAATCCCTGTTCCAAACAGATTACATAAAACCATAATTACTTCTACCAGCCAGGGAAATATCTCCACTCCTGCTTTTTGAACCATTCTTTTATAATTTCGATAGATACGCAATTCCACGTACATACACCAAAGCATACCCATACTGACTGTCCCTATAAAGCATATGCTGTTAGAGATATAATTAATCTGCCGGCTGCCAGTAAACTGTTTTCCATCTACGAGAAAAGCAATGGTTTCAGACAATGCCCCCACTAAATTTACGATTGCTATTCCATCATATATTTTATCTCCCACATGAAGGCTCTCTCTGTTCTTTCGTCTGCAAAACAAAAGGAACCACATCATTAACACGGTCAATCCGTTTGCCATTAATATTTCTTCTAAAACGATGATTGTTATCCCCTCCATCATTCACAGTATGAACTCATTTTTACTAAAATGAGTTCTATCATTATACCAAATGAAAACCGGTTTTTGTCTTTTTCGACATGAACTACAGTTTTTTTAACGTGAACGATGATTTTTTATGTTTCATCATTTTTCACAGCCTACTGCAACTGTGAAAAACCCACGGCTTACAAAGTTAACGGTCTTTGTATCGGAATCATAATAAGATCCCGGTATCTTAACTGCTGCACCGTATTTATCAATTTTATATGCAAAAATCTTTTTGTCTTTTTCCTTTTTCGAAGCATTATAGGAAACAGCGACCCTGATCCGTCCCTTTTTCAGGACAGACGACTGCTTTTTCTTGATTCCTGTGACGGAAAAATCATAAACCGGACGTTTTCCAATAATTTTCCCTGCCCTGGCAGAAAGATTTTTCTTGTCAGTCTGTTTCATTTTGATAACCACAGCTGTATTCATTTCTTTCTTTAATTCTTTTAATGCCTTCGAATCAAAGGTAAGATTTACATTGCCACCATTGACCTTCCATTCTTTTACATTCTTTTTGACAAGTAAATTTACCGCCTGCTTATCCATTTCAAGATGCAGATTCTTCCAGTTTTTAGCTTTTCCTGTATCAAAAGTTATTTCAACAGACAGGTCTTTTATCCTGCCACCCTGTTCTTTTTCTGCCTTTGTAATTTCTTTTTTCAAAACTGCTGCAATATTCTTCACTTTGACCGTATTATTTTTAACTGCAGTTTTTGCTTTGACATTAATATCCTTAACAGAAACGGACGTATCTGCTGCGGGTGGCGGTGTCACATTCCCCGGTTCTTCTTTTGCATGATCCGGTGCCGGTAATGTGCCGGAATCCGGTGAAACATTGCCAGATGATCCGTCCGTGCTTCCACCGGCATTTTCTCCGGAACCTCCACCAGAACTTCCGCCAGAACCTCCACTTGAACCGCCTCCGGATATTCCACCGGAACCTCCACTTGAACTGCCTCCGGAACTTCCACCAGAACCGCCCCCGGTCTGGGAATGATCCGCCGTTACACGGACCTGACAATCTGCCTTACTTCCTGTATAGTTGCCATTCCCATTATAACATGCGGTGAACGTATATGTTTTCGTTTCATTCGGAAGCGTTGCTATCCAGTGATCCGTTCCCTTTTCTTCTAATGTGATCCCGGAAACATCACAGGTTACTTTTATCCCGGCATCTTCCGGAATCCCCTGTCTGCAAAGCTGTAATTCTACTGTCCCCGCACCTTTGACCGTATCGGTTTTTGCAGTCAGCTGCATACTGGTGGAAGCCTTTTCGATTTCCAGGACAGCCTCCCCGTATGTTGGAATAAAAGATGCCTTTTCCGCTTTAAAATAAATCTTATACTGGCCTGCTTCTGTGTAAAACGGCATCTCCGTTTGTGTATACGATCCGTTTTCTGTCAAACTGTAACTGATTTGTACACCATCTTCCTGTTTGATATCAAATGTATGTGGTTTTCCATCATAAGTTACGCGGACAGGTACGGTTTGTATTTCCGGCATCTCACTGTTTCTCCGGTAATAATAAGTGATCTCCTGGCGATCCTCTGTGATGTTTATTTCTCCCTGATTTGCACTGTTTCCTGCACATGTATATCCATATAAATCCGGACTTCTTAACGTATACGCAGAATTCTTTGGTACATAGACTGTCGCGGGTACCGTATCAGGCACTGTTGTTTCGGTTCCGTCTTCGTTTTGCAGCATATAACGAATCGTTACGGTACTCCACGCCTGTCCTGCCGTCTGATTGTCAGCCAGAATTTTCCCAGTGTCCTCATCTATGATCTTTCCTTCCAGTCTGTCCCCGGAAACCAGACCAGTTACCGCAGGAAGTGTGACAGAAAGGGACTCTCTGGCAGCATCCGGATCATACCAGTTACTGAGTGGCGGAACGGTATATGTTTCTTCTTTTTCATATTTGACTGTATGGTCTGCTCCAATAATGCGGAAAGTAATCTTCAAATGCTGTTTGGCATCCACCATATTTTGTACGACTGTACGGAATTCCAGATCCTTTCCATTTGCTTTTGTGATATTTGTCTCATCGATCCGGTATTGGTCACTATCCCTGTCAAGTGTTCCTGTCCTGCTATGCGGAATTGTAATTTCAGGATCGCACACATAAACAGATGCCTGCCTGCTGACATAATCACGGTTATTTAATCTCCGCGCCAGTTCCATTTTGCACACTTCACAGAAAGGATTCCCAAGATCCCGCATCATGCAGACGCGGCTCGGTGCAAATACCGTTTCTGTTCCTGCTGCCGTTATTCCGATTCCACGGAACCCAAGCATCTTATGCCATTTAATCTTATCCGGATCCGATGTGTCGGAAATATTTTCTCCCTGCATCTTTTTATCATATTCATCGCCTAATCTTCCGATGCTGTGGGAAATTTCATGGGTCATGACATCCCCCTGCTCATTCTCACCCGAATTTGCCGAAAAAGAAAAGAGTGCATTGGAAGAAGAACCAATATTCGCAGTTGTATTACAAATGATATGGATGGTTCCAACGGCTGCGCCGGTATCCAGATATCTGCTCTCCAGCTCTGCCCTCAGTGCCCTGGCTTTATCTTCCCCGTCCTTTGCAAAATAGCAGGATTTTCCGAATGCCTGCACATGAAAATATGTGTCCGGGTTCGACTCCCCATACATCACGCCCACACCAGTTTCACTGGATACCGTCTGTACTGCATAAATATTGATCCTGTCGGAATACTCTTTATAAGGAGACCACTTTAGCAGCCCCTGTGCTTTTGCCGTTGCATCCTTCAAAAATTGTTCCTGTTGTTCCTGGGTATAGCCCTCACCCATGATAACAATCACAAAATTTTCCTTATCATCACCTGTCTTGTGAATGGCATAAACGGAAGCTGCCGCCATCTGGTCTGCCGCTGTCTGGTCTGCCATCACAGGATATGGAAACACCAGGGAAAACAATAATATCAGGCTAAGTACGATTGCTCCAAACCGTTTTCCATCCTTCTTTTTTACATTCGTCATATCATCCTCCGTACTTTACATTACCAGAAATACTGGTGCTTTCCCTCTTCTTCCCACAGACAAACTCCCGGGAAACCATCTGCCGTAAGGCTTCTTAAAGCACGATTACCGCAGCATCAAACCCCTCTACCTTTCCATCAAAGGTGTTTTCGGTAAGCAGATTGTACTTCTCGGTGTACTCATTAAATTTTTTTGCACTGCTGCTGCAGTTGAAAATCATGGCAATGGTCTCTTCACCATTTTTTCTGATCAGGACAACTGTCCCTTCCTCATCTTCTGTGACGATCCCAGCCAGTTCGCCTTCTACAATGCATGCATGGCTTTTCCGGACCTGAATCAGCCGCTTGTACCATTCATACATCTCTTTGTCCTGGTATTCCTCATCCCAGTACATGCCCCGTCTGCAGTCCGGATCGTTGGCTCCCGGCATCGCATACTCATCTCCATAATAAATCATCGGCATTCCCGGCAGTAACAACTGAAAAGCGGCTGCCAGATGCTGCTTTTTCTTATTGTCGTTACACAGATGTAAAAATCTTGCGGTATCATGGCTGTCGATCAGATTCCACATAAGGGGGTAACAGTTTTTGTTTAAGCGTCCCTTCAAATATCCAAGATTTTGTACGAACTGGCTGACCGTAATTTTTTCGTCTGCAAGCAGATCAATCAGGTTCAGGTAAAATGGATAATTCATGACCGTATCCCATTCATCCCCCTCAAGGAAATCTCCTGCATAATGCCAGATTTCCCCAATGATCAGCAGATCTTTCTTTACTGCCTTGACTGCCTTTCTGAAATTCTTCCAGAAGAAATGGCTGATTTCGTCCCCTACATCCAGTCTCCATCCGTCAATATCGCATTCCTTGATCCAGTAGCATGCAACATCTGTAATGTATTTTTCAACTTCAGGATTTTTCAGGTTTAACTTTGGCATTCCGCCATAATAACCAAAACATTTGAAGTTTGGGATCTCTCCCCATTCGCTTTTAAGTGGGAATCCATCAATAAAATACCAGTCCCGATATTTGGATTTTTCACCATTTTCCAGGATATCCGCAAATGCAAAAAATTCCCTTCCCGTATGATTGTATACCGCATCCAGGACTACCTTCAGACCACGCTCATGCGCTTTTTGTACCAGCTCTTTGAGATCCTCTGTTGTTCCAAAGGACGGGTCTATCTGGTAGTAATCCGTGGTATCATACTTATGGCACGAATTTGATTGAAAGATAGGTGTCATATACAGCACATCGATTCCCAGATTCTGAATATCATCCATATGTTCAATGATTCCCCTGAGATTTCCATGCAGATCATCCATAGGCGTAATCGGTGCTTTATACCACAGTTCTTTGTCTACCGGCTCCGTTGCTGCAAAACGGGATGGGAAAATCTGATACACGACCTTGTTTGCTGCCCATTCCGGCACCTCAAACATTTCTTCCTCCCGGAGGTTCTGCGGACAGTCAAACATTCTGTCCCTGTTTGTAATGCATTCCTTATCAAACTCATAATTTCCATAATATACCGTTTCTCCCTGCGTGTCCGTAAATTCGAAAAAGTAACGCAGACAGATCAAATGCATCTTTATCTGTGCTTCATAATAATCATGAAACTGTGAGACAGCAACCTTCTTCATCGGAACTGTCTTTCTGGTATCCTTACGCTCCATAGGTATATACTTGTCCTCATAGTGAAGGATTACCTCCTTCATATCATCCTTTTTTACCTGCACGCGTATCACGAATAAATCCTTGTCAACCGCATAGCTAAACCTTTTATCCATATCATGAAAAATTGCTGAATATTCCATAAAATTTCCCCTTTACACTTGTTGTTTTCCTGTATTTTAACTTACTTTTTTCAA
>ERZ780086.339-NODE-339-length-13139-cov-4.00031_pt1 | contig 13139 bp, 8 predicted proteins | sample MGYA00511575_ERZ780086 | MGnify/ENA primary metagenome ERZ780086 (study PRJEB29588, sample SAMEA2161917) | human gut metagenome | biome: human gut; feature: human-associated habitat; material: faeces | place: Denmark | collected 2008/2010 ...
TACAAATACGAATTTGCTAAAGTCGAGTTTGTTTTCCCCTTTCCTAATATTTTCAATCAATTACTGGTTATCATCAGCCAGCAATTTCTCAAGTTCATCCATTTCCTGACTTATCTGTCTCTCCAGATCTCTTATATTTGACATTATCTCAGATGTAGGCGGATACTCTACTGGTGTATACTCTACTTCCTTGTACTTATTGATGCTGAGGTCGTAAGCATTGTCCACTATCTCTTCCTTTGACACAAAGAATGACTTGTCCGTTCGCTTTCTGTCATTTTCTTTGTCAAGATGTGCAAATCTCTCTATTATGTCAGGTATATCGTTATCATTTACCGGTGTTCTCTTATCGTCAAGACTGTATCCGTCTGCTGTCATATCATAGAACCATACTTTGTCCGTTCCACCGTGATCTGTCTTTGTAAATATCAGTATCGCAGTTGACACTCCTGCATATGGCTTAAACACTCCTGATGGCATGGAGATGACTGCCTGAAGTTTCTGATTTTCCACTATTTCTTTACGGATTGCCTTATGTGCTGCAGACGAGCCAAATAGCACTCCATCCGGAACTATACATGCACATCTGCCGCCTACCTGCAATATCCTTATGAACAATGTAAGGAACAGCAATTCTGTCTTCTTTGTCTTGCACATCTTGAGAAGATCTGCTGAAACTGATTCAGCATCCAGACTTCCCTTGAACGGTGGATTTGCAAGAACAAGTGTATATTTATTCTTATCACTATTCTGATCTGATAAGCTGTCTCTATATTCAATACATGGATTATCTATACCATGTGTCATCATATTCATAGCACCTATACGAAGCATCGTTCTATCCATATCATATCCATAGAACATATGATTCATATAGTGATCTCTATTTGCTTTGTTATAAAAGATGTCTTCTTTCTTCTTTTCTCTGAGGTACTCCCCTGACGCAACAAGGAAACCGGATGTTCCACACGCAGGATCACATATCATCTCGTCTGCTGCCGGATCCATCATCTCAACCATCATACGGATGATGTGTCTCGGCGTCCTGAACTGACCGTTTCTTCCAGACTGTGCTATCTTTGAAAGCAAATATTCATATACATCGCCTCTCACGTCAACTGACTGGATTTCATTCATCAATTTATATATCTCATCCAGCGAATCAACAACCTTCGAAAGAAGAATCGGTGTCGGAAGCTTGAATATGGCATCATCCATATATTTTGAATATGCGCTGTTCTTGTCACTATGAAGATTTTTTATAAATGGGAAAACCCATTCCTGCATGACACTGTACATTTTCTCAGCAGGAAAATCCCTGAATACAGACCATTTGAGTTGCTTTCCGTCAATGTTTCTGTCTCCTATCTTCACCTCATCAGCAAATATACTGCTAAACGGAAGCCCTAGCATCTCGCATTCCTTTGCCTTTTTGTTGTCCACATCATCAAGATCATGGATAAACATAAGATATGTTATCTGCTCTATAACCTCAAGTGGATTGACAAGTCCACCCGCGGCAAATATGTCCCATAAACTGTCTATTTTATTCTTCAAATCCCCTGTTATCATTTGTATTCTCCTTTGCACATACAACAAACCAAAATTTGTATGGCTAAATTATACACCACGTAATATCAAAAGCAAACAAATAAAACTCCCCAGACTAGCCATTTATGAAGGGAAAATAACAGATATGGAACATCATATAAATGCAAATGAGCCATATGACAGTCCGGCATACATAGACGAACTCTCACGGATACCCGATGATTTCGACGACTTCAAATACAGTGCAGGCAGATTGCAGTTCTAATTGGTAATTTTGATTACCATTATAAAATAGTTTATACGATACAATTTTATCCAAAAGTCCTAATGCAATTGCTCCATTCTCTCCCTGAGTACTTCCTCCTCAGTGTATGTGTGCTTTCCAAGAAGTTTATCTCGTTTTCCGCCAAATGCCTTATTCAACTTGCCAAGATTGAATCCAACAAGGAATGCGGCAATAACAGTACCGGCGCCCACGCTTCCAAGACTATGTATGCAGATCAGACATGTTACGACCGACACAGCCACCATAGAACAGTCAAATCCGATCTTTACCTTTGAAAATTCAATGTGTGTGCCCTCTGAGACAGCCTGCATAACACCCTCCCCGGCAAGTGGGATAAGATTCGCCGGCAGATAAAAGAATATTCCGCCTGCTATGAATATGGTACTCACAAGCATCAAAACAACCCTGACAACTATGTTATCTGTTGATGGCAGAAATGTGGCAAGATAATTGCAGAATGTCGTGAAGTATCCAAATACTACTCCAACCACTATCTGAAGGAGATTTATCGGTTTGAAATTCTTTCGAAGTATAATGATCTGTATAAGCACCAATGCCGCATGGAATATGATCGTTGCCTTTCCCATCTCGATTCCCCATACACATGTCATCGTATATGGTATAGAGCTCACCGGTGACACTCCCAGATTGGATTTGACTGAAAGTGCTATTCCTATAGTCATAATAAACAGTCCAACAAAATACATTGGGATTCTTACCTTCATGTTCTTCATCTCTTACGTTCCTCTTTTCTGTTGTCTTTTTCGCTGCCCTTCATATTGTCGTACACCCTTACAAGAAGTGACTGCAATTCTTCCGTCTCTTCCGCGGTAAATCCCCTCAGTGCCACAGATTCAACTAAGTCAAACTTCTTATTGAGCATCTCCACATACTCTCTGCCCTTATCTGTCAAATACACGTACAGGGATCTTCTGTCCCCTGACTTTGTACTTCTCTGTATATAACCTTTATTCTCCATGCCACTCAACACAGCGGTTATCGATGCCGGCTCTATATGACATCCCGCCGCGATATCCTTCTGGCACGCCCCATCATGATCCTTCAGATAGTCCAGCACCTTGGGCTGTCCCATGGTGAGCTCTGTATCCTTTATCTGACTCAGCAATGCCTTCTGCACCATGAAATGATCCGCCATCAGCAGATAATGTATGGATTTTGTATGTTCGTCCATATGGATTCTCCTCTCCAGATAGTTATAATTCTAATTATTAGAATGCTAACGATATTATACACATATTTTTACCCATGTCAAATCGAACTTCGGTCACCTCCATACGCACAAAAAAGATCCGGGATCATATGAACCACCCCGGATCTCCAATTATTCTTTATTTTATTGAGCCTTTATTTCTTTATGACTGCTTTCTTTGACACTCCTCTTTTCAGAAGGATTGTCTTATAACTCTTAAGCTTCTTCGACGGAACCTTGACGGTCATCTTGGCGTATGTCCCTGTAAATGCACCAGATCCAACTGTTTTTCCTGTCATCTGTGTATTCTTTATCACTACTGTCCTGAGCTTCTTACATCCATAGAACGCCTTGGCACCTATAGTCTTGACGTTTTTGCCCAAGGTCACCTTTGTAACCTTTACATTCTTCTTGAACGCCGCTTTTCCTATCGCTGTGACCTTAAATGTCTTGCCACCAAGCTTTATAGTGTCAGGAACCACAACTGTCTTGGTCTTCTTGACAACAGATACGAGAGTTACCGTTCCCTTGCCATTCAGGGATGCATTTGTGATCTTGTACTTGTAATTTCCATTTGCATAGATCTTACCCACAGCCGCAGTTATGTCAAAATACTTTGTCTGTGTTCCACTGTAATTACCGATTCCCATTATCACAACTTTTGCCTTGCCAAAGTCTTTATTTGACGAATATGCAACTCTGTAATCCTTGCCCGCTGTGAGTGTCCGCTTGCCGCAGGTAACCTTCACCGCTGGTGTTATTGCTTTGCCTGTATATACAGCCGACTTTGTGATTGTCACAGAGGCTTTACTTATCGCCTGCTTGTTTATTGCAAATGTAAAAGTCTTCGAGCCCTTATATCTGCCCTGACCTTTGACAACTACCTTTGCTGTACCGGCATTGGTATTGCTGCTATATGAAACTATATAGTCAGTTCCCGCATCAAGTGTTCTTCCACGTGATACAACCTTTACGGCCGGTCTTATCGCTGCGCCTGTATATGTAGTCTTGTACGAAGCATTTCCAGTTGCCGCAAATGTAATATTTGCATCAACGCTTATATCCACAACTATCCATGTCCATACAGCCTTAAATGTTATATCCTCTGATACAGCGCCGTATGCAGAATCAGCATTATAGCTTGTTCCGGCTTCATCCTGCCATGCCAGCGCATATCCAGCCCTCGATGTCTTGTAATCAGTACCATCAGACATGGTGATATTTATTTTCGACAGATCAAGAGTTGATCCCTTGTTTACAGATGACGCATACAACTGGTTGCCATTCTCATCTGTGAACACAACCTTTACCATGGTTACACTGTCGCCCTTGCTGTCTACCGGATCCTTGGAATAAATTGGATCTCCACCTATTGACACATCGCCATCAACAATGATCGTTCCATCATCTGACTTTACGCCAAATGAATTTCCACCGGCTGATCCGGATGCATCCGCCGTAACACTTCCACCAACCAGTTTGATAGAATTGTCTGCTGAGATTACCGACTCCCCATCGCCAAGTCCTGATGACTTTGCATCAACAGAGCCTCCGGTGATCTCCACATCCGATGCCGATATTGCAGAAGATACGGAATCTATGCTGTTGCTTCCTCCAGCTATCTTCACCGTTCCTGCAGATTCAATTCCCTTGCCGTCGGACTTTATCTGTATATTGTCTATCTCGATATTTCCATCTGCCTTGATCGCAGCCGCACCCGGTGTCGCCGTTGATATCTTGGAAGATGTATCCTTTCCAGAAACCTTTACATCCGCTGCGTTACTGTTATCGCTTACACATGTTATACCATCAGCAATCTTATTTTCTCCGCTTACCTGTATGACAAATGTTCCAGAATTGCCCGGACGAACCGTGATCTTCTTTACAGTAGCATTGTCCACGGTTATTCCACTTGCATTTACGGTATCGACAATTACATCCTCGCCATTGCCTGTGATCGTGTAATCCTTATTCTCGGTAAATGAAACTGATATGATTCCACCAGACTGTGATACCTTTACAGTCGGATTTCCTTCACTGTCAACGAGCGCTCCAACATATCTGCTGTCATTCAGTCTTCCGATATCAATTACGAAAGGATCTGATAAAAGTGTAGTCACCCCAAGTGCCTGGCTGATCTGACCAGCCTTGACATTTGCAGTTTCTTTTACTCGGCTATACACATAATATGTAGTAAATTCCTTAAGCCCGGTAAACTGAGCATCCTTCTGCCATACAAGCTTTGATTCAACCATATTCTTATCGCCTGATATTGCATACTCAATCTCGCCTGCTGCTCCTGACACCTGACCGCTGACGGTCACCGAATCAGATGTTACTGAAGTTTTTGTCAGAGTGACAACGGCGGTATTTTCTCCCTTTGCTACCGTCGCCTTAAGTGTTACGTTCGCTGAGCCATTTGCTGTTGATATAACCAGTGTATCACTGTAGATTCCGGCGCCAAGACCGTTTACCGGTTTTACAACTACTGTTGTTTTATTTCCTGCAGAAATCTGCCCTGCCGGTGATGAAACGATCTGGAATGCCGTTCCATCCTTAAGCTTGGCCTTTACATCTGTAAGGGTTGTCTCCCCGGAGTTTGACAGTTCAATAGCTGCATGATTCGCATTTGAATAGCCATATACGAGGTCTGTCCATGACTTGTCAGCACTGCTACATGACAGCTTTCCAGGAGTGAGCACTTTGACAACACACGCCGCCTTTATTCCCGAGCCATCCTTAGCCGTAGCTGTGATAGTCGCCGTTCCGGCTGCGAGGGCTGTTATCTTGCCATTCTGTACGGATACCTTAGCCTTGTCTGAACTTGACCACACAAGGGATGTATCTTTTGCATCAGCAGGTGTTATCGTTGCCTTGATCTCATCACTGTCGCCCACATTAAGTGTTATGTATGTCTTGTCAAATGAGATTCCTGTAACCTTTACGGCTGGGGGCTCTGACGGAGTCTCTGTGTCTTTCTCAGACGTTGAACCCGTTGTTGATCCAGTTGAGCCAGTCGATCCGGTTGAGCCGGTTGAGCCAGTTGAAAGATCCTTCGTGTCGTCCTCTGTTGTCATGCCTCCACCTGACTCCCCGCTTATCGTCCTGAGCTCTGACGACACCTCGCTCTTTGGAACTACCTTCTGTGCTGCCTTCTCATCGTCTGTACCGTTGTTCTTCACATACAGATAGAGTCCGGCTGCCGCCCCCACAAGGCTTGCATTATAGTCCAGTGCAACCTCGTTCTGGTTATAGTCCTCTGAGCTATCTACATAGGATGTACTCGAACCCGCCGGACCGCCAACCAAAGCGCCGACTAGTACATGTGCCTGCTTTGTATATGCATTTCCAGTTACAGAACCCTGATATCCGCTTGAAGCTCTGTGATGAGGGTACTTTGATGAATACTTGTTGTAACCTACAACGAAACACTTTGAACCAGCATTGTTGCCAAGTATGTACTTCATCTGACCATTTGCCCATGATGAATAATCAGTCTTTCCATATATCGTGTCATACATGAGACCTGTCATCTGATGAGCGGTGTTATATCTCGCCGATCCCCAGCTATCTATCAGACAGAAGTTGTTATCTCCTGACTGTGTCTTGCTCGCTATAAGTCCTGACTGGTTCTCTACAAACACACTCTTCTTTGATGAGTTAGGACTGTAAAGCAGAGCCGCCTGAGCCACATTGTTCCAGCAAAGAGCCCAGTTAGGATTTGTTCTGCCACCATATACATTATTGTATTTTGTTGCATATGCCGATTTACCTGTAGCCTTGTACAGAAGAGCCGCCGCAAGGGCATAGTCATCTTCCCATGAATCTGAGCTATAGAAAGTTGATGCCGGACCCGAGCTGTTCTTCTTAGCCTTAGTATCCGCATATGTGAAAAGCTTCTCCGCATAGGAAAGCGCTTTCTTATCCTTGTAATTTATATAATATGCCGCAAGTGCCGCCGCTGTCTCTGAAACGATATCTGTACACGTATCCGAATCTGATGTGAATGTTGCCTGTCCACTTCTTGATGACTGCTTTTCCGGAGCTCCCCAGTATCCATGATCGACATTTCCATCACCGACCTGATAACAGAAAGCCTGAACCGAGCCATCACTTCCAAGGACTGTGCATCTCTCGAAATAAGCAACGAATCTGTCCATGATCCTCTTATAGTGTGCCTCTGTAGCAGTATCCGCAAATGCCTCGGCAAACTCCATGTGCGCAAGTCCTAGAACTGTAGCCGAATATGCCTGTGGCAAACCAAACTTGGCATGATCTCCCGCATCATGGTATCCACCGCTGACATCCACAGTCTTTCCATTATATGTTGTTTTTGCATCCTCAGTATGGCAGTTTGATCTCCAAGAAAACTCACTCTTTGCAGATACATCACTTCCGCACATATTCGCATCATAAAGATACAGTGACTCCTGAAGAAGCTTCGCATAGTTGTACTCAACATCCGTATTGATCTCACCTGTATTGTCCCCGGCTCCGCCAGATGATGATGAAAGTGAACCGATAAATGAGTCAAATGCACCTGACTGTGAGCTGTAGTACACCTTGACACCTGTTATAGACACACCGTTTGCCGTACCTGTGTAGCCAAGCTTTGAATAGCTCACGCTCGAACCTGCATTTACTGCACCTGACTTCTTGGATGTGTTTGGATATATGTACAGCTTTCCATCACTGAATACACCCTTGAGGGCTGACCAGCTGCTGTAATCCTTAACTGCAGTTACAGAGCCACTCACATCAGCCACCGCTATCCAGTCTGCTATGTATGAATTGCTCTTGTTATTTATCGTTATCTCTGTCTCGTAGTAGCCGTCTCCCTTGGCTGTTCCATCTCCATCAGCAAGACTTGCGGTTACGCTTGAACTTGTGTTTCCAATTGAATCAAGGTCCGCACTGCCTGATCCGCTGTCGCCTGAACCGCCTGACTCCCCTGATGAACCACCAGAGGTGCTCTTTGTTCCTGAGAGAACCGCTGACACGATCCTGAATTTGATCGTGCTGTTTTCCTGAAGATTGGCAACCTGTATTCCAAATGCCACCTTCTCCGTGCTTGTTGTGCTGATAGATGACAGATCAAGTACGGTCTCAAACTGACCGCTCTTGGACAGATCTATCCACTTGTCATTATTCGACCATGAAGAACCATATGACGCAAATGGCATAACTCCCGCATTCTGTCCACTTGCAGCGGTAAATGTGTCAACCGCATATGTGATCTTGAGCGTCTTATATCCCGCATCCGCAATAGCCTTCATGGATGCCAGATCTGATGAAGGCGAAAATCTGATCTCCGCCTTTCCATAATCACTCCACTCATCTGTTGCCGCAGTCACCGTCTTCCAGCCGGTGTCCGGTTTCAGATCCTTTGTGATGCTCTCCGCCTTAGCTGTGATCTCCGGCCAGGTTATACTGCCGATGATCATGCATAAGGTGAGAACATATGCCAGGATCCTGCTCGCTGCTTTCTTTCTCATTTTACTTTTCCTCCTTGTACTTCCTTTTTCCTCCTAAAAAATACCCTATTATTAAAAATATAGCACAGAAAACATCTTCATGCGACCCAATAATCCGTCATTATTTATGTGCATAATTACCAATGTTTTCTGTGCTATTTTACCAATACTTTATTAGCAAGTATTCTTTTTGAAGTTTCTATGTCATTTGCCATCTGAGCCTTGAGCTCATCCAGGCTTCCAAATTTCTTCTCACCTCGGATCTGCTCGATAAGCTCCACTTTGATGACCTGTCCATATATGTTCCTGTCAAAGTCGAAGATATTCGTCTCTATGGTGATATTTCCCTTGTCGTTAACTGTAGGATTGTCTCCTATGTTGGTGATTCCCATATAGACTCTGAAAGGATCCTCATGTCCCGTATGCTTCCCCCGGATTATCCTGATCCTTGAAGCATACACACCAGCCGGCGGGTACAGCTTGCGCTCCTCCGGCAGCATATTCGCAGTCGGTATTCCTATTGTCCTTCCAAGCTGTTTACCGGACACCACTTCACCTGTCATACTGTACGGTCTGCCGAGCATCGGAATGACCGACCTCACATCTCCCTCAGAAATATTCTTCCTGATGACAGTTGAGCTGACCACCTCGTCATCCTGTTCCAGCTTGTCTATGACTATGACCTTATATCCATACTCGTCCGCATAGCTTCTGAGGGTATCCACATCGCCCTTTCTGTCTCTGCCGAATCTGTAATCGCTTCCAACCACGACATATCCGGCCCGCATCATGTCCACCAGAACATCTCTGATGAACGCCTTCGGCTCTGTAGCCGCAAATGCATCGTCAAACGGATATTCAACCAGGACGTCAACTCCGGTATCCGATACCACCTGTGCCTTCTCGTCAGATGTGTATATGGTCTTCATATTGCTCACATCAAACACATGATTCTCCCTCATGTCAAATGTGAACACAACGCCCATATATCCCTGTCTCTGAAGCTTCAACACCTGCTCTATCAACAGCATGTGTCCCTGATGGATACCATCAAACTTGCCCAGGGCAACCGCCGTGCGCTCTGTGCTATTCAGTTTTACCTTCTTCGTGTCCTTTATATGAATCATAACTGTCTGTCCTTAATTACTCACCGGAAACATCTTAAATGGCACATACTGCCTCTTCTCATCGCTGTATTCATACAGTGCCGCAAATCTTCCATTCTCATCGAACACCTTGACATAGGTATCCCTGTGTATCTTATTCTCTGCAAATGCATCCGCACTGAGCTTATTTCCATTTGCCAGAAGCTTAACACCCTTCTCAGCTATATGAAGCTCCGGTATATTCGGCATGAGCTTATCCGTTGTTAATATATGCTGCATGAGTGTCCCGTCATCCCTTGCCTTCTCCACCTCATCAAGCGTCAGACTTTCTTCTATAGTAAAGCCCTTCACCTCGGTTCTGACAAGCTTCTCCATCACCGCACCGCAGCCAAGCTTCTCTCCTATATCCCTGCACAGGCTTCTGATATATGTTCCCTTGGAACAGCTCACATCGAATGTCACCCTCGGAAGTTCTACCGACTGTATGGTGATACCATGTATCGTGACCAGTCTCGGCTCTCTCTCTATAACCTGTCCGGCTCTCGCCAGCTCATAGAGCTTCTTACCATTTACCTTGATGGCTGAATACATAGGCGGGATCTGCATGTAATCGCCTACAAAACTCATCACCGCAGCCCTGACTGTCTTCTCATCAGGATATACATCTGTCACGTCTGTCATGACTCCTGTCACGTCTTCGGTGTCGCTGGTCTTTCCGAGAAGCATGGAACATGTGTATGTCTTGTTCTTCTCAGTGAGCAGATCGCACATCTTCGTAGCACTTCCCAGACACACAAGAAGAACTCCCTCCGCCATGGGATCGAGAGTTCCGGTATGACCTATCTTTTTCTGTTTTAATATACCACGGAGCTTTGCCACCACATCAAATGACGTGAACCCCTGCTCCTTATATATATTGATAAATCCATCTATCATAACTATTTCAAATCCAATCCAAAGTCTTTTACATCAGTCCGCTGTATCAGTACCTGTTCCAGATCACATCTTTTCTGCAATTTATCAGCCAAGCTGTTTCTCTATATCCGCAACTATCTCCGCAACTATCTTTTCCGGATCACCTGACATATTGCATCCCGCAGCCTTCACATGGCCGCCACCGCCGTGGCTGCACGCGATCTCACTCACGTTCACGATATCATTTGCCCTGAGGGATATCTTGTAATTATCCTCACCAGCCTGATACATGAAGAAAGCAACCTCAGTACCTGATGTCAGTCTGAGCTGATCCACGATTCCATCCGTATCCATCTTGCTGGCACCAAATCTGTCAAAGTCCTCCTTTGTCAGAAGTGTATGGGTTATCTTTCCATCTGCAAACTGCTTCATGTTGAGAAGCGCATAGCCCAGAAGCTTGTTCTGTATGAGCGTCTTCTTGTAGAAGGTCTCATCTATGACAAAGCTTGGTCTTGCCCCCTTCTCTATCAGGATTCCCGCTATAGTCATGGCTGCCCTTGTTGTATTGCTGTGCTTAAACACTCCCGTATCGTGGACTATTCCGGTATACAAGCACTCTGCACACTTCTGATTGATCTTATCAGCGTCAAGGAGCTTGAATATAGCTTCCGCAGCGGAGCACGCATCACTTTCCACATAGCACACATCACCAAAGCCCTTATTGGACACATGGTGGTCTATACACAAGGTTCTCTTCGCAGTCTCATAATATCTGACAAATGGTGTGAATCTGTCCATATCTCCGCAGTCAAGCGACATAAACAGATCATAGGTCTCGTCATCTGCCTCATGCTTTACAGTAGATGCACCATTCAGGAACATGAATACATCCGGGAATTCCTGAAGATATACCTGAACCCTCTTGTCAGGATAATTGCTTGTAATATAGTTATACATTCCAAGTGTTGAACCTATACAGTCACCATCAGGATTGATATGTCCTGTTATGGCTATGCTGTCTGCGTTCTCTATCTCCCTTATAAGATCGTTCATGATATACCTCCTTTTAAATTCTCATATTATATCCTACTCTTCAAACTCATCTTCACTCTCTGAGTTTTCATCTGTACTCTCGTCAGCATCGCCATGCTTTCCGAGAGCCTCATCTATCTTGTGGGACATACTGACACCATACTCTATGGACTGGTCCATGATAAATGTTATCTCCGGTGTATTGCGCAGATTTACAGAATGAGCAAGCTCTCTTCTGATATATCCCATTGCGCTGTTCAACCCTGCAAATGTGGAATCAACAGCATCCTGGTCACCCAGGACACTGATATATGCCTTACAGAACTTGAGATCAGGTGTGACAACCACATCAACGACCGAAGTCATAGGTGATATTCTTGGATCCTTGATCTCACGGCTGATGATCCTGCTGAGTTCTCTCTGGACCTCACCGTTGATCCTGTTATTCTTTACACTGTTTTTTCTCATATCTATTACTACTTTCTAGGCACCTCTACCATCTCGTATGCCTCTATCTGATCTTCCTCTGCAACGTCCTGGAAGTTCTCGAATACCATACCACACTCAAATCCGGACTTAACTTCCTTGACATCATCCTTGAATCTCTTGAGTGAAGCAAGCTTTCCTTCAAATATAAGATTGCCCTCTCTGGTAATCCTTACGCTGCAGTTTCTGTTGATTGTTCCGTCGAGAACATATGAACCGGCAATGACACCGATACCAGAAGCCTTGTATGTCTGTCTGATCTCTGCGTGTCCGATGACCTTCTCCTCATATATAGGATCAAGCATACCCTTCATTGCTGAATCAATATCCTCTATTGCATTGTAAATGACTCTGTACAGACGAACATCTACCCCCTCGCTGTCAGCCATATCCTTTGCTCTCGCATCCGGTCTGATATTGAAACCGATTACGATGGCATTTGATGCTGATGCAAGAATTATATCTGACTCGTTGATAGCACCTACACCTGCATGTATGCACTTGATAACTACCTCGTCATTTGAGAGTTTTAAGAGACTCTGCTTAACGGCCTCAACTGAACCCTGTACATCTGCCTTGATGATGATCTTGAGCTCCTTGAGGTTGCCGGCCTGGATCTGGCTGTACAGATCGTCAAGTGACATTCTCTGCTTTGTATCTGCAAGAAGCTTCTCCTTACCCTGCGAGATATATGTCTCTGATATGGTTCTTGCTTCCTTCTCATTGTCAACTGCCATGAATATCTCGCCTGCATCAGGAACTGTGTTGAGACCCTGGATCTGTACAGGTGTTGATGGAAGAGCCTCTGTAACTCTCTCACCTCTTGAGTTGGTCATGGCACGTACCTTACCATGTGACGCTCCGACAGCGATGTAATCTCCAACATGGAGTGTTCCCTTCTGTACAAGCATTGTTGCAACAGGTCCACGTCCCTTGTCAAGCTCAGCCTCGATGACGATACCTCTTGCCTTTCTGTTAGGATTTGCCTTGAGTTCAAGCACATCTGCTGTGAGGAGGATCATCTCAAGGAGATTGTCGATACCTTCCTTAGTATGTGCAGATACAGGACAGAATATTGT
>ERZ780086.348-NODE-348-length-12921-cov-3.0478_pt1 | contig 12921 bp, 9 predicted proteins | sample MGYA00511575_ERZ780086 | MGnify/ENA primary metagenome ERZ780086 (study PRJEB29588, sample SAMEA2161917) | human gut metagenome | biome: human gut; feature: human-associated habitat; material: faeces | place: Denmark | collected 2008/2010 ...
AAGACAATCTCTCCCGGAATGTTTTCGGGATCGGATGATAGGATTTTCACCTCCATACGCGGTGCGGCCTTTCCGCAAGAACCGGGTTTGAAGCGGGTCCAATCCTCGTAACAGATGATGGGGCCGCATTCCGTCATTCCATAGCCTACCGTATAGGGGAAATCTATCATCTTTAAGAACTGCTCCACTTCCTGGTTGAAGGCAGCTCCTCCTACAATGATTTCTGCAAAGTTTCCGCCAAAGGCTTGAATCATTTGTTCGCGTACGGTCGCCTTTATCTTGTCATTGATGATGGGTACTTTCAGCAACAGCTTCATGGCAGGAGTTTCCAGCTTGGGCAGTACGCTCTTCTTTATAATCTTTTCGATAATGAGCGGAACAGCCACAATCAGGTTAGGCTTCACTTCGGTGAAAGCCTGGAAAATGATTTTGGGGCTGGGCATACGAGTGAGGAAGAATATGTGGCAACCTACGGCGAATTCATACAGAAACTCGAATGCAAGTCCGTACATATGTGCCATTGGCAGCATGGAGACAATCTTGTCACCGGCTTTCAGCGGCAATACTTCGAAAGCAAAAGTGGTGTTTGACCAAAGGCTGCGGTAGGGCAGCATCACTCCTTTGGAGTAACTGGTGGTGCCGGATGTATAGTTGATGACCGCCAGTTCGTCGGGCTGGTCCTTGTGATAACTGACATGCTCCTTGCGGAAGTTCTTGGGGTATTTCTTACCGAACATTTCGTTGAGATGTTCGCGGGCATAGTCCAACTTTTCGCTACGGGAGACAAGAATGTAGAAGTCTGCCATCATCATGATGCCCTCCAGCAGCGGCATGGCACTTTCGTTGAGGTTTTCCCAAACCTGGTCGCCTACGAAAAGCAGTTTGGCTTCGGAATGGTTCACGATGTTGTGTACATTGTCTGCCTTGAACTCGTGAAGGATGGGGACGATTACCGCACCGTAGGTCAATGTTGCGAGGAACGTTACGCCCCAGTGGGAACTGTTGCGGCCACAGACGGCAATCTTATCGCCTTTCTTGATGCCGCTTGCCTCGAAAATGATATGCAGCTTTTCTATTTTGCGGGCTACGTCCTTATATTGTAGGGTTGCTCCCTTATAGTCGGTCAGAGCGTCTAAATCCCAATTTTCCTTTATGCTATTCTCTATATAGGCGATAAAACTTTGTTCCATGATATTAATTGCACATTTGGTTGAAAATTGTGCAAATATAAGGGTTTATATATAGAAAGCAAACTTTTATAGGGAAAATAGTTTTTATGGCGGCTATTTGCTAAAACTCGACAGTTATACCTAAAGTAGGCAGGATAGTGCCGCTTTCCTGCTTGAGGTATTTCATTTTATAGTGCTGTTCGGTAACAGGAGCAGACGGATTTTCGATGATGCCCGTACTCATTATCACATCCGGTTGCTTCAGTTTGTTGCCGGTGATATTCTGTATGTCCAGATAGATTCCTATCATGCAGTGATGGAAGTAGAAGGACTTGTCCACACGCAAGTCTAACTGGGCAAAGTTGGGAAGCCGCCCGGTATTATAGTACGCATAGTCGTAGTAGGGCTGTCCTTTGGCATCCCATGCTTCTACGAGTGATGATTTGTCTTCATCATAGGGAGTGTAGGGGCTGCCGCCTATATAGCTTAGCTTGCCTCCTATGCTCCAGCGCCGGGGCAGGTTGTATGTACCGCTCATGTTGAGTATGAAACGGTTGTCCCAGGCAGATGGAATGAAGTCTCCATCTGGACGGTTGCGGTATTCGCTGCGGTATAAGGTGAAGGAGGATACGAGATTGAACTTGCCGGATGCCTGCCAGCGGAACATGGTTTCCAGTCCGTAGGCCCTGCCGCTGGCTGTAGGGGCGAGTGCTTCGTTGCCGGTGACACCGTAATCGTTTCCTTTGCATGCCAACGGAATGTTGTCTTGGAGGGAAAGTGGCATACGGCTGTAACGCTTGAAGAAACCTTCTGCAGAAACCATGAACCGGTCTTGCAGGTGCCAGTCCAGACCGAGGCTGCTTTCAAAGACCTGCATGTACTTCAAGTTTTTGTTGAGATATTGCCCTTCATTGTCTTTATATCCCAAAGCGGTGTAGGGAGGCAATTGGTGGTAGAGGCCGGTACTTCCGCTCAGGGTCCATTGTTCCGAGAGTTTGTAGGATGCAGAGAGGCGTGGGGAGAACTGTTTCCATAGCTGCCGCATCTTTCGGTTGTAAGTGTTGCCATCCATACGGATACCGGCAGAAAGGGCCAGACGCTTGTCGGCGGTGGTATAGTTGGAAGAGAAGAAAGCCCCCCAGCCGAAGATGTCGAGTGAGGTTTCGTAGATGGAAAGCGTACCCGAATGACTGCCGTATAGTCTTTGCCTGCTGTGGTTTGTATAGATGGAGTTGTTCAGTTCTGCTCCTTCTTTTAGGGTCCATGCTCCCAAGCGCGTTTGGTTTTCGAAACGCAGGGTGGTCTTTTGTTCTGTGGAGCGTAGGCGCAGGGTCAGGTTGTCTTCGGAAGAGTCATCGTTGTTGCGGTATTTCAGATTGCGGTTGTTCAGGTAGTTATGGCTCAGTATAAGGGATTGTACGTGCCTTCCATTGTAGTGTCTGTAAGAGGCTCCGAGAGTGAATGTTTCCTGATGGATAGTGGGGAGATAGCTGAGCAGATATTCGGCATCTTCTCCTTTTTCATCGGTATTCAGTTTCATCTTGTCAATGCCTGCAAGACCAAGCAGGGTCAGCTCGCTGTGCTCGTTGAAACGGGTTTTTGTTTTGAATTGTCCGTCAATGAAATTGGGCAGGAAGGGCAGTCCCAAAGCCTTGAACAAAAGTTGCAGGTAGGACTGGCGTGCGGAGAACAGATAAGTGGTGCGCTGCCCCAGATGGCCTGCTCCGCTGAGCGAGACTTCCGATGCGCCGATGGTGGCTTTGAACGCCTGCTTGTCCGGATTTCCGTCCTTGAGTTGGAAGTCGAGGACGGAACTCAAGGCTCCGGAGCGGTTGGCGGGGAAGGCGCCCGTATAAAATGTAATCTCGCGTATCAGGTCGGCATTGACAATACTTACCGGTCCTCCGGATGCACCCTGAGTGGCAAAGTGGTTGATGTTGGGGATTTCGATGCCATCCATATAAAAGCGGTTTTCGGAAGGAGAACCGCCCCGAACAATCAAGTCGTTGCGATAGCCGATGGGAGAGAAAGAGACGCCGGGATAGGAGCGTACGATGCGCGAAACATCCCGGTTGGCTCCGGGACTTTTCTCTATTTCCTGCAAGCCGATGATACGCATGCTGACCGGGCTTTCGATACTTCGCCGGAAGGGGGAAGGCACCACCACTACTGTGTTCAGCAGATTGGCATCCTCTTCCATCTCTATCTCGATGAACGGGGTTGAGGCTGAAACGATATATTCGGGGGTGGAAACAGTCTGGTATCCTATGCAGGATGCCTCAAGGCTATAGATGCCCGGAGGTACCTGCTCTATCTTGAATGTGCCGAGTGAATCGGTGGATGCCCCTTTCCCGGGGATGCCGGTAACGAAAACGTTGGCGTAGGCCACGGGTTGTCTGGACTGTCTGTCGATGACTTTGCCGCGAACGGAATAGGTCACGGGAGCTATCATGGCATTCATGGTTGGGCTGATACCTGATAAAAGTATCAGCAATATAAACAATACAGTTTCCACCTTGTACCGTATGGCATTCATGGCTAATCAGACGTCACTAATTACTTTCCCAAGTACCATCGGTACATGCGTTGCACACCTTCCTCGATATCAATCTTATGATGCCATCCCAATGCATGTAACTTACCGGGATCGGTCAGTTTGCGCATGGTGCCGTCGGGTTTGGAAGTGTCGAAGGTCAACCGGCCCTGATAGCCTACGGTGTTGACAATCAGCTCTGCCAACTGGCGGATAGTGATTTCCTTGCCCGTACCGATATTGATGTGACAGTTGCGGATTTCCTTGTCGCCCGGCTTGAAGGTATCTTTGAAGTCGACGTGTTCCATGACGAAGACGCTGGCATCTGCCATCTCCTCGCTCCAGAGGAATTCGCGCAAGGGGGTGCCGGAACCCCATAATCTCACTTCTTCTTCGCTGATGCCGTATTTCCGGAGGATATTCAGAATGTCCTCTTTGCTGCTGTCGCCGTTGATGCCTTCCACCGGACGCAGGTTCATGTCGTGGCGTACGGCATCCCAGTCGCCTTGTTTCAGGCAGTGGGCGAGGTGTATCTTGCGTATCATGGCAGGGAGCACGTGGCTGCGTTCCAGGTCGAAGTTGTCGTTGGGACCGTAAAGGTTGGTGGGCATCACGGCAATGTAGTTCGTACCGTATTGAAGATTGAAGCTTTCGCACATTTTCAGTCCGGCTATTTTGGCGATGGCATAGGGCTCGTTCGTGTATTCCAGCGGAGAAGTGAGGAGTGCGTCTTCTTTCATCGGCTGTTCGGCATCACGGGGATAGATGCAGGTGCTGCCCAGAAAGAGAAGTTTTTTCACTCCGTGGCGGAAGCTTTCGCCGATGACGTTCTGCTGTATCTGCAAGTTCTTGTAGATGAAGTCGGCACGGTAGATACTGTTGGCCATGATGCCACCCACAAAGGCGGCGGCAAGGAATACATATTCGGGCTGTTCCTCGTCGAAGAAGCGGCGTACGGCAACTCCGTCGAGCAGATCGAGTTCTGTGTGGGTCTTGCCGATGAGATTGGTGTATCCTTTCTCCTCAAGATTTTTCCAGATGGCAGAACCTACCAGTCCCCGGTGGCCTGCTACATATATTTTGGCATTTTTGTCTAACATTGTTGTCTGAAAGTTTAATAGTTCATTCAAAGCTCTTTGCTTCTTAAATACAGTTTCTTCACAAATTTCATGTCGTGCTCTGCCATGATGCGTACCAACTCTTCAAAACTGGTCTGCCTCGGATTCCATCCCAGCAGTGTTTTTGCTTTGGTGGGGTCGCCCAGCAATTGTTCCACTTCGGCAGGCCGGAAATATTTGGGGTCGACTTCCACGAGGACTTTTCCGGTCTGTGTGTCGATACCCTTCTCATCCACTCCCTGGCCTTCCCAGCACAGAGTGATGCCTACCTCCCGGAATGCCAGTGTCGCAAATTCGCGTACGGTATGCATTTCTCCGGTGGCAATGACGAAGTCTTCGGGGGTGTCGTGCTGCAGGATGAGCCACATGCACTCGATGTAGTCTTTGGCATATCCCCAGTCGCGCCGGGCATCCAGATTGCCCAGATACAGCTTGTCCTGGAAGCCTTGGGCGATGCGGGCAGCCGCCAGTGTGATTTTTCTTGTCACGAAGGTTTCACCTCGGCGTTCGCTCTCGTGGTTGAAGAGTATGCCGTTTACAGCAAACATGCCATAGCTTTCGCGGTAGTTCTTTGTAATCCAAAAGCCATACTGTTTGGCTACGCCATAGGGGCTGCGGGGATAGAACGGGGTCGTTTCGCTTTGCGGCACTTCCTGCACTTTTCCGAAGAGCTCGGAAGTGGAGGCCTGGTAGATGCGTGTCTTCTTTTCCATACCGAGAATGCGTACGGCTTCGAGCATGCGCAGGGTGCCTACGGCATCGGTTTCGGCGGTATATTCGGGCACGTCGAAGGATACTTTGACATGGCTTTGGGCGGCAAGGTTATATATTTCGTCCGGCTGCACACTCTGGATGATACGGATGAGAGAGCTGGAGTCTGTCATGTCTCCATAGTGCAGATTAATGGTACGTTTCTGTTTCATGTCGCGTACCCACTCATCGAAGTAGAGGTGTTCGATGCGGCCGGTGTTGAAAGAGGAAGAGCGACGCAGGATACCGTGCACTTCATATCCTTTCTGCAGGAGGAATTCGGCAAGGAACGAGCCGTCCTGCCCGGTAATGCCGGAGATAAGGGCTTTCTTCATAATGTATGCTTCTTGTTATTATGTCTTTTCGGACTGCAATATTCGTTATTTTCCACGAGATGGCAAAATATAAACTATTTCTTTCCCATCACTTTGTCGATAATCAGTGCGATTGCCCCGTCGCCCGTCACATTGCAGGCAGTACCGAAGCTGTCCATCGCTATGTATAGTGCAATCATCAGCGCTTGTGCCGACTCGTCGAAGCCCAGCATGGATTGCAGGATGCCCAGTGATGCCATGATGGCGCCTCCCGGTACCCCGGGAGCGGCTACCACAGAGATGCCCAGCATGAAGATAAATCCTGCAAATAGAGGGAAATCATGGGGCATGCCTTGCATTATCATCAGTGCCAGGGCGCATGCCACAATCTTCAATGTGCTGCCCGACAGATGGATGGTGGCGCAAAGTGGGATGACGAATCCGGCAATATCGGCAGAGACGCCGTTCTTCCGACTTTGCTCCAATGTTACAGGGATAGTGGCGGCACTGGATTGAGTGCCTAGAGCCGTGAAGTAGGCAGGCATCATTCGTCCCAGTAGTTTGAGAGGGTTCTTGCGGACAAACAGTGCCGCAATGCTGTATTGGAATACCAGGAGAAAGATGTGAAGCAGGAAGATTACACCGATAATCTTAATAAAGACCATCAGGATGCCGAATACTTGTCCACTGTGCGTCATGTTGAGGAAAATGCCGAAAATATAGATGGGAAGCAGCGGCAATATCACTGCACTGATCATGCGGATGACAATCTCTTGAAAATCGCGTGCCGCATTTTTCAGTACCTCACTTTTCAGATGAGCCAGGCCCAGCCCCAGTGTGAAGGCAAGTACGAGTGCGGTCATAACATTCATCAAGGGCGGGATACCCACGGAAAAATAGGGAAGAATGCCTTGAGACTCACTGACTTCTTCTAACGGCACCCCGGTTTCTATGAGGGAAGGAAATACCGCCATACCGGTGAAATAGGAGAGAAAGCCGGAGAATAAGGTAGCTCCGTAAGCAATGAGCGCCGTGACGACCAGCATCCGTCCGGCTCCTTTGCCGATGTCGGCAATGGCAATCGTGACCAGTCCCACAATGATGAGGGGGATGGAGAAGTTCAGGAATTCACTGAAAATGGCATTGAATGTTACGAACAGCCGTACCAGCGAAGCCGGTAGGAAATTTCCGAAAAGTATACCTAAGATAATGGCAATGATGATGCGTGGCAATAGTCCGATGTGGAAGTTCTTCATGAGCATTGGTTTTCTGTCTGGTTGAAAAATAGGCTTTCGCTGACAAAAGTACTATTTTATTTTCGTAATTCATACGAACAAATGCTGTTAGCATTTTGTTTCCATATAAAGACAAAATTTACATGAATATGAAGAATTTAAATAAAACAGACATTGGACTTATCGGTCTGGCAGTTATGGGCGAGAATTTGGCCCTCAATATGGCAGATAAGGGATGGAATGTTGCGGTATATAATCGTACGGTTCCGGGAGTGGAAGAAGGGGTGGTGGAGCGTTTTGTGAACGGCCGCGCCAAAGGGAAAAAAATTGAAGGCTATACAGATATAGCCGAATTTGTAACTTCCATTGCCATACCCCGCAAAATAATGATGATGGTTCGTGCCGGCAGTGCGGTGGATGAACTGATGGAACAGCTGTTTCCCCATTTGTCCGAAGGGGATATCCTGATTGACGGTGGTAATTCCAATTATGAGGACACCAACCGGCGTGTGGCATTGGCCGAAAAGAAAGGCTTCCGTTTTGTGGGAGCTGGAGTTTCCGGTGGAGAGGAAGGAGCGCTGAACGGCGCGTCTATCATGCCCGGAGGCTCTGAAAGTGCCTGGCCTGAGGTGAAGCCTATCCTGCAGAGTATTGCGGCAAAAGCATCTGACGGTACCCCGTGCTGCCAGTGGATTGGTCCTGCCGGTTCCGGTCATTTCGTCAAGATGATACATAACGGTATCGAATATGGAGATATGCAGCTTATTGCCGAAGCTTATTGGGTGATGAAGAATCTGCTTGGTCTGGACAATGGACAGATGGCGGAAATCTTTGCTGATTGGAATGAGGGTAAGTTGCGTAGCTATCTCATTGAAATTACCGCCAACATACTGCGTCATAAGGACAAATCAGGAGGTTACCTGATAGATAAGATATTGGATACCGCCGGACAGAAAGGTACGGGCAAGTGGTCCGTTATCAATGCGATGGAGCTGGGTATGCCGTTGGGGCTAATTGCTACGGCTGTGTTCGAACGTAGTTTGTCGGCACAGAAGGGCTTGCGTGAAACGGCTTCCAAGCAATTTGTATGCCGACGCTCGCAGGCGGTGTACAACAAGTCGGAGATGGTGAAGGATATCTATTCCGCACTCTATGCTTCCAAATTAGTGTCATATGCTCAGGGATTTGCTGTGTTGCAGCGTGCATCCGACGCTTTTGCCTGGAACCTCGATTTGGCATCCATCGCCCGCATGTGGCGGGGCGGCTGCATCATCCGTAGTATTTTCCTGAACGACATAGCTACGGCTTTCGAGGCAAAAGACAAGCCCAAACATCTGCTGTTGGCTCCTTATTTCAAAAATGAAATGCAGCTGTTGCTTTCCGGCTGGAAACATCTGGTGGCACAATCCATGAAAGAGGAACTTCCGGTGCCTGCATTCTCGTCCGCCTTGAATTATTTCTATTCGCTGGTGTCTGCCAAGTTGCCTGCCAATATGATTCAGGCGCAACGTGACTATTTTGGTGCGCATACCTTTGAAAGGACAGACGAGTTGCGTGGACAGTTTTTCCATGAAAATTGGACGGGACACGGAGGAGATACGAAATCGGGTACGTACAATGTGTGAGAAAGGGGGAGAAGATGATGAAGAAATTAGTGATTGTTATATTCGGCGCTTCGGGTGACTTGACGAAGCGCAAACTGATGCCGGCGCTCTATACTTTGTATAGTGGCGGGCGGTTGCCGGAAGGATTCTCCATTCTGGGGATAGGACGCACCGAGTATACGGATGCCCGTTACCAAGAATATATAATGAGTGAATTGAGTAAGTTCGTAGCTTCCAGAGAGCAGGTGGAAGATAAAATGAGGGATTTTTGCAGCCATCTGCATTACCAGACATTGGATCCCGCCGAGGTTGAAGGCTATCATCTGCTGGACGGACGTTTACAAGAGTTTACCGGTGAGCAGAAACCGGACAACCTGCTGTTCTATCTGGCTACTCCACCTTCCTTGTACGGTGTCATTCCCTTGCACTTGAAGGCGGCCGGTCTGAACCGTCCTGATACGCGTATCATCGTTGAAAAGCCGTTCGGTTACGATTTGGAGTCAGCCAGAAAGCTGAATAGCATTTATGCTTCCGTTTTCAAGGAGCATCAGATTTACCGCATCGACCATTTTTTGGGTAAGGAAACGGCGCAGAACATTCTCGCCTTCCGTTTTGCCAACGGAATCTTCGAACCGCTATGGAACCGTAATTATATAGACTATGTGGAGATTACAATTCCCAGCCGTAGAGAATCTGGGTATCGAAGGACGTGGCGGATTCTATGAAGGTGCCGGAGCCCTGCGCGATATGGTACAAAACCACCTCATACAGCTTGTGGCGCTCACTGCATTGGAACCGCCTGCCGTTTTCAATGCCGATAATTTCCGCAACGAGGTGGTGAAGGTCTATGAGTCATTGGCCCCCTTGACAGAGGAGGATTTGGAGGAACACATTGTCCGCGGACAATATACGGCTTCGGGCTCGAAAGCCGGGTATAGGGAAGAGAAGAACGTGGCACCTGATTCGCGTACCGAAACGTATATTGCCATGAAAATCGGTATTAACAACTGGCGGTGGAAGGGTGTTCCTTTCTATATCCGTACCGGCAAACAAATGCCGACAAAGGTGACTGAGATTGTTGTACATTTCCGTGAGACGCCCCATCAGATGTTTCGTTGCGAGGGTGGACATTGTCCCCGCGCGAATAAGCTGATTCTCCGCCTGCAACCCAATGAAGGCATTGTGCTGAAATTCGGCATGAAGACTCCCGGACCGGGATTTGACGTGAAGCAGGTGATGATGGACTTCAGTTATGACCAGTTGGGCGGGTTGCCTACCGGCGATGCCTATGCCCGTCTGATAGAGGATTGCATACAAGGTGACCCTACACTCTTTACCCGCAGCGACGCGGTAGAGGCTTCATGGCGCTTTTTCGATCCCGTGTTGCGTTATTGGAAAGAGCATACGGATGCTCCTTTATATGGGTATCCCGTAGGTACGTGGGGACCTTTGGAAAGTGAAGCGATGATGCACGAACATGGTGCTGAGTGGACTAATCCGTGTAAGAATTTGACTAATACAGATGAATATTGCGAGTTATGAAAAGTTATGTTTACCATTCGGCTACAGCTACGGCACATGCGTTGATTGAACATTTGATTGCGATGATGGAGCGTGAGCCGGAAAAGACCTTTTATTTTGCATTCAGTGGGGGAAGTACTCCTTCGCTGATGTTTGACATTTGGGCCAACGAGTACAAGGAGGTGACTCCTTGGATGCGGATGCGGATTTATTGGGTGGATGAACGGTGTGTGCCGGCAGAGGATTATGAGAGCAATTATGGTACTATGCGCCGTTTGCTGTTGGATGAAGTAGGCATGCCCGATGAATACGTTTACCCTATTTATGGAGTGAACCGCCCGGAGATTGAAGCAAAGAACTATTCGACGCTGGTTTGCCGCACGGTTCCGCTTTGGGGTGGCTTCCCGGCCTTCGATGTCGTTTTGCTCGGTGCTGGAGACGACGGGCATACCTCCTCTATCTTTCCGGGGCAGGAATATCTGCTTTCTTCCTTTCATCCTTATGAGGTGAGTGTCAATCCCTATAATGGGCAGAAACGCATAGCCATGACCGGCTGCCTTTTGTTTGCTGCGAAGAATCTTATTTTCTTTATTACCGGCAAGAATAAGGCGGATGTGGTCCGCGATATTCTTGATTCCGGGGATACCGGTCCGGCAGCTTATGTGGCCCACCATGCCGAGCGTGTGGAATTGTTCCTCGATGCTCAGGCCAATGGCGGGAAAATGTCTACTTAGATGTACCGCTCTCCAGAATGCTTACGATGGAGAATAATGTAAAGCAGATGCCTCCCAAACCAGCCAGTACGCGTGCAGGGACAAAATAGGCATTGTGCAGGCTTGCCATCTCAAACAGAAAGGCGGAGAGAAACAGACAAGCCAGGGCCGTGAAGACCGGAATCTGCGGGATGCGGTTGGCCAGCTTGAAAGTGTTCCGCCAGATGGCGGCAAGTAGTATGACTTTGCTGGAAATGCTGTAGCATACCAGTCCCAGGCCTATCATAATATATCCTGTGGAGGAGAGTGCCGGATTGCTGTTGGCCAAGACCAGAAGTCCCCAGAGAATGCTTATGCTGCCCATTATCAAAACAAGGGCCGGCCATTGTTTCCGTTCAGACTTTGTATAGTTGTTGCGTATCTGGCGGACGATGGTTGCAACCAGCGCCACCAAGCTGGAACAGATACAAGCAAGTCCTGCCATGACATGGCCTGCTACATAATATGCATTGTGCTCGCTGCTTTTTGACAATAGCCAGAAGGCCCATATCCATGCCATTACTGCCATAAGGGTGGCAACTGCTATCAGGATATATCCCTGGGAGGAATTGAATGCATCGGCAGGTTGTAGCTGGTCGGTACGTTCCGAGTTGGCGGGAATGAGGGTGAAGCGGGTGGAGGCTGTGGCTGTGGTAGCTACACAAGCTGTGATGAAACCGACTCCGCAAATCACGTGTCCTGCCACGAAATTGCTTGCCGTGGCAGCTTCGTGCATATAATTCCAACCATAGATTACTGTGAGTACGGCTGCCAGGTAACCAATAACCGGAAGTGCGTATCTGGCTATCGGATTGTAGGTATGAATAATTTGTCTAATGATTGTTGCCGCTGTGGCGAACAAGGCAATGCAAATCATCCCTAAGGAAAATACTACCGGACCGGCCACAAATTTTGCCGAATCCAGTCCTTCGTGGAGCACAAAGGCTCCGTAGCCGAAACAGAAAAGGGCCATCAACAAGGGTATAGCCCTGAAAAGAATACTGATACCGTAATTCATAACTGTTGTTTTTAGAGTTTCCCCTTCAAACAGCGTTTCTGTGGCTTTGTTCCTCCTTTTAAGATTTATTTGTGATGAGAAGTGTTTCCCTGTCCGTATTTAGGGAGCCAGCCTCTCCTTTTTCCAGCTGCCATCCGCTTGTTGGGAATAGAGGAAACGGTCGTGTAGCCTGCTTTCCCGTCCTTGCCAGAATTCAAAACGGAAAGGGGTGACGGCAAAACCTCCCCAGTTGTCGGGACGTTTGATACTTTGCCCTATCCATGTTGCCGCTTCGCGGACGAACGCGCGCATTATCTCCATACGGCTGCCGATGACGTGACTTTGGGGTGAAATCCTCGCCCCGATTTTACTTTTGTAAGGCCTGCTTGCAAAATAGGCGTCAGAATCGGCAGGAGCGCATCTTTCAGCTTTTCCTTCAATGTGTATTTGCCTTTCCAGTTTGTGCCATACGAAAGATAAGGATATATACGGATTTGTAGTCAGTTGCCGGCCTTTCCTGCTTTCGTAGTTGGTGAAGAAGATGAAACGGCCATTTTCCACCCCTTTCAGCAACACTGTGCGTGTAGAAGGATGCCCGTCTGTCGAGACTGTAGCTACCGTCATGGCGGTGGGCTCGTACTCATCACTATGGATAGCATCGTTCAGCCAATGGTCGAATTGCTCAAAGGGATTGTCGTTGAGGTTACCCGGTGTCAGCCTGCCTTTCTTATATTCTCTTCTGATGTCAAAGAGTTGTGATTTCATTATCGTGTGGTTTTATCAGGAGTGATATATTGTTTTTCTATGTAACAGTCTGAGAGGGCTGAATGTTTTTGTTTTTCTGTGGAAAGAAAAATATGGAAGAAGGAAATGGCTGTGTTGATACTTAAAAAAATGGGGGTGTGTCAAAATTCACCAAAGATTACAC
>ERZ780086.360-NODE-360-length-12671-cov-3.605_pt1 | contig 12671 bp, 7 predicted proteins | sample MGYA00511575_ERZ780086 | MGnify/ENA primary metagenome ERZ780086 (study PRJEB29588, sample SAMEA2161917) | human gut metagenome | biome: human gut; feature: human-associated habitat; material: faeces | place: Denmark | collected 2008/2010 ...
GATAACTCCAACCTTCATTTTAGTTCCTCCTAAATAATAAATATATTCACATTTCAAGGGGATGCAGCGCACCCCCTCTATGTATCTTATCTGGCAAAAAAATTAGTATTTCTCAACGATTGTAGAACATCCCATTCCACCACCGATGCAAAGTGTAGCAAGACCTCTGTTAGATCCACGCTTCTGCATCTCATGAAGCAGTGTAACAAGGATACGGCATCCAGAAGCTCCTACCGGATGACCAAGTGCGATTGCACCACCGTTTACGTTTACCTTGCTCATATCGAACTTTAAGTCTCTTGCAACTGCGATAGACTGGGCAGCAAATGCCTCGTTAGCCTCGATCAGATCGAAATCATCGATAGAAAGACCGGTCTTTGCAAGAACTTTCTTTGTAGAAGCAACAGGACCAACACCCATGATCTCCGGCTCAACTCCGCCAAGAGCTCCAGCTACCCATGTAGCCATAGGCTTAACGCCAAGCTCCTTAGCCTTCTCCTCGCTCATAACAACGATAGCTGCAGCACCATCATTGATACCTGAAGCGTTACCAGCTGTAACAAATCCGTTAGGATTGATTGTTCTGAGTCTTGAAAGTGTCTCAACTGTTGTACCAGGTCTTGGTCCCTCATCCTTCTTGAACTCAACCATCTCTTTCTTCTTCTTTACCATAACTGGAACGATCTCAGCATCAAATGCACCTGACTCCTGAGCTGCAACAGCCTTCTGCTGGCTCTTTGCTGCAAACTCATCAATCTCCTCACGTGTAAGACCCCACTGCTCACAGATATTGTCAGCTGTCTTGATCATGTGATAATCATTGAATGCATCCCAGAGAGCATCGTTTACCATTGTATCTACGAGTACACCATTGTTCATTCTGTAACCGAAACGACCCTTCATCATAGCGTAAGGAGCCATAGACATATTCTCCATACCACCTGCAACTACGATATCAGCATCTCCTGCCTCGATCATCTGTGCAGCCATGTTGACACAGTTAAGACCTGAACCACAGACAACGTTAACTGTAACAGCAGTTGTCTCGATTGGAAGTCCAGCCTTTATTGAAGCCTGACGTGCTACGTTCTGTCCCTGACCAGCCTGGATAACACATCCCATGTATACGTGGTCTACCTGATCTGCAGGAACTCCTGCTCTATTGAGAGCCTCCTTGATAACGATTGAACCAAGCTCTGTAGCTGGTGTTGTGCTGAGTGATCCACCCATTGTTCCGATAGCTGTACGACATGCGCCTGCTAAAACAATCTTCTTTGCCATTTTCAAATCCTCCATTTAAAAAAATATTAGTGTGACATAAGACTACATATAAAAAAACCTTAAAGGTTCACACAATCTGCCATAATTCTAGCACAAAAGCATGTGCCACGCAACCAAAAATGAACGACTCCGCGAAGGAGCTATTTCCTTTTATTCCTGTTTTTGCCATTTTTAGCATTCTTCTGCCCGGATGATTTTGTGTTTTTCTGTGGAACAACTTTATTATTTTTGCTGTTTTTACCATTTTTGATTGAATTGTTCTTACTTTTATCATTTTTGCCATACGAACGTTGTCCCTGGTGTTCACCTTTCCTGTCCATCTTTCTCGGCGCTATCAGACATTTTTTATCAAAACCGATAAGATCCTGTCTGCCGGCCTTTATGAGCGCCTCTTTGACCAGATCATAATTCTCCGGTTTTCTATACATCATAAGAGCCTTCTGCATTGCCTTTTCATGTGGATTATGAGGTACATATACCGGTTTCATGGTTCTAGGATCGACTCCGGTATAGTACATACATGTGGATATCGTGGACGGCGTAGGATAGAAATCCTGCACCTGTTCAGGCATATAGCCTATATCCCTTACATATTCGGCAAGCTCCACCGCCTCCTTCAGCGTGGATCCGGGATGTGATGACATCAGGTACGGAACAACATACTGCTGCTTTCCAGTCTTTGCATTTACCCTTTTGTATCTATCAATGAATTTCTCATATACACTGTTCTGTGGCTTGCCCATCATCCTGAGAACATTATCCGATACATGCTCCGGCGCAACTCTGAGCTGTCCGCTTATGTGCTTCTCGCAAAGCTCTTTCAGGAATTCATCGTTGCTGTCCGCCATCACATAATCGAATCGTATTCCCGATCTGATAAATACTTTTTTCACACCTGGAACCGCTTCCAGCTTCCGCAGAAGCTCAACATAATCCTTGTGGTCAACCTTCAAATTCCTGCACGGTTCCGGGAACAGACACTGCTTGTTGGTGCATACACCATATTTATCCTGCTTTGCGCATGATTTATGCCTGAAATTCGCAGTCGGCCCTCCGACATCATGTATATAGCCTTTGAAATCAGGATCATGCGTCATGCGCTCCGCTTCCTTTATCAGTGACTCGTGGCTTCTTGTCTGTATGATCCTGCCCTGGTGAAATGTCAGTGCGCAGAAGCTGCATCCTCCGAAGCAGCCCCGGTTGCTCGTCAGGCTGAATTTTATCTCTGATATAGCCGGGATACCGCCCGCCTCCTCATATATCGGATGGTAGTTATTCATATATGGCAGATCATACACATCGTCCATCTCCATCTGGGTGAGCGGATAAGCCGGAGGATTCTGAACAACATATCCTCTGTTTCCGTATCCCTCAACAAGCGTTTTAGCCGAGTATGGATCTGTATTTATATACTGTGTATAAAAGCTTCTTGCATATTCCAGTCTATCCTTTGAAAGACTGTCATAATCCGGCAGTATAATGGAATCCTCGGGCACACCGGATATATCCTTTGTCCTGTAGCATGTACCCCTGACAAATGTGATATCTTTCACATCTATTCCGCTGTCGAGCGCCTCCGCTATCTCTATCATGCTGTGCTCGCCCATGCCATACGAAAGTATATCGGCGGATGAATCCACCAGAATGGAATGTTTCAATTTATCAGACCAATAATCATAGTGTGCCATACGTCTGAGGCTGGCCTCTATACCTCCGATTATGATCGGAACATCCTTGTACGTTCTCCTTATCAGATTACAGTATACCGTGGTGGCATAATCAGGCCGAAGTCCCATCTGTCCACCTGGAGAGTACGCATCCTTCTGTCTTCTCTTCTTGGACACAGAATAATGGTTCACCATGGAATCCATATTGCCTCCGCACACCAAAAAGCCCAGTCTTGGTCTGCCAAAAACATCAATGCTCTTGTCATTCTTCCAATCAGGCTGGGCAATCATACACACCTTATATCCATATCTCTCAAGCAATCTGCTTATGATTGCAGGGCCAAATGAGGGATGGTCAACATAGGCATCACCTATGACAAACACAAAGTCCGCCTGTGTCCACCCTCTCTTCTTCATGTCCTCCATGCAGATTGGCAAATAATCTCTTTCCATACATTTAATCTTCTTTCTTATCGCTGAGGTTGACAGACATTCCAGCGCCGAGAGCCACTGCCTCAAGTGCTTTTTCCGATACATATGCCTCTATCCCTGTGCGCTCTTTGATTATTCTGTCCATTCCGTATATAAGACTTCCTCCTCCGGTAAGCACAATGCCCGATACCGCAATGTCAGCCACCAGCTCCGGCGGTGCAGTCTCAAGAACATTGTGTATTGCTCCAAGAATATGCTCTGTAGTCTCCTCAAATGCATCCACTGTTTCATTCGCAGTTATTGTTACAGCCTTTGGAAGTCCCTTGATAAGATCACGGCCCTTGATCACATACTCAATATCTTCATCACGCTTTACGACTGAGCCAACAGCAATCTTCGCATTCTCCGCTGTCTGATAACCTATAAGCAGGTTGTATTTTCTTCTGGCATACTTGATGAGTGCATTATTATAGTCATCTCCGGCGTATTTTATGGAGCTGCTCTCCACTGCACCACCAAGGGATACGACCGCAATATCCGTGGTTCCACCGCCTATGTCGACCACCATATTACCCTTTGCCTCATAGATATCTACATTTGCTCCTACAGCAGCAGCCAAAGGTTCCTCCATGACATACACAGTCTTGGCACCGGTCTTGTACACTGCTTCCTCAACAGCTCTTCTCTGCACCTCGGTAACACCGCTTGGAACACACACGCATATCCTTGGTCTTCCAACTCCCGAACGTTTCTCCATTGCGCTTCTGATAAATGCCTTGAGCATTATCTCCGCTATTGTATAATCAGATATAACTCCCTTATTGAGAGGTCTAACGACCTCTATATTCTCCGGAGTCATTCCTATCATTTTCTTGGCTTTTGTTCCTATTGCTATTACTTTTTTTGTAGATACTTCATATGCGACAACAGACGGCTGGTTTACAACAATTCCCTTACCTCTTACGCTGATCAATACATTTGACGTTCCTAAATCTACTCCAATATCAGTTGAAAGCATATAAATTCTCCTTTATCACAACAAAATAATACCAGTGCTATAACACAGATATTATAAGCACTGGTATTGTTTTTTTCAACAAAATTCTACAACGGTATATCCGTCACAAAACTTATTTTATCTCTTTTTTAAGAATCTTCTTGTCGATAGGATCTCTGGTCTCAGCAGCCTTCATGGCATCATCCATAGCACCGAGAAGTCTGTCGATATTTCCTGACTCCATCGCCATCAAAGCATTCTTTATAGCTGTATCTGCTCCGCTCTCAAGCTTGAAGCCCTTCTCATCAGCGTAGCACTCTGCCACATTGATCATTCCACTCTCATTGATCTGGTCAAAGTATACTCTGTTGTTGAACGATCTTGCCTGAGTCATATTTGCTGCAAGCATATTGCTGAGAGCTGTCTTCTCTCCTGTGAGGATGATCTTAACATCATTCTTCTCAGGTGAACACATATCAACCATCTCTTTGAATCTCTCAGGTGTTATAAGTCCTGCACTCTCAATGATAAGACATCCGCCCTTGAGCTTGCCAACTGCTCCTGCAAGCTTACCGCTGTTTATAACCTTTGCCTTAACCTTTGCCTTTGCCTCAGACTTGCAGATTCCCATATCATAATAGAACTTTGCAAAATCCTCACCGACCATGGTAAGTCCAAATCCGTGCTGTCCAAGAATAACAACATTCTTAGATCTCTTAGGATCTACCTTGAGAGTCTGGAGAACGTTAACGATCTGTGCACCAGCAGGCTCGACTCCGAGATACTTGTAGAGGTACTTTGCCTCCTTAGGCAGTGATTTACGTCTCGCAGCAACAGCCTCACTTACTGAAGCAGCCATAGTTGCTTCTTCATCCTGTGTGATAACCTGTGCAGCTTCCTCAACCTTGCCTTCCTTCAGAAGCTCTTCCTGCTTCTTGTACTCTTCCTCACGCTTTATAGCCTTTTCAAGTACCTTTGCAGCAGCAGTAGCCTTGCTTCTTATATCCTCGAGCTGTTTCTTGACATCAGCCTCGGCCTTGTCTATTGCTGAGAGATCTTTCTTCTTCTTCTCCTCAGCCTCGGTCTTGGCCTGATCAGCAGCCTCTTTTCTTGCAACAACGCGCTCAGCCTGTTTTGTCTTGAGCTCAGCGATCTTGTTCTTTAACTCTTCTTCTTTCTTCTTTGCATCATCGAGAAGCTTCTTAGCATCAGCTTCAGCCTTTGTCTTCATATCTGAGGCTTCCTTCTCAGCCTTCATAGCTGCAGTCTGAACCTTCTCGAGCTCACTTGCCTCTGCCGTAGCATACTTCTCTTCCTCAGCAGCAAGGAACACCTCATGCTTGGTCTCTCTATCTTTTCCTTCTGCCGTAAGCTTATCTGTCTTTTCCTTGGCAGCAGCTTCCGCATTCTGGATCTCAACCTCTTCTGCGATCTTAGCCTCTTCGACTACCTGCTCCGCTTCCTCGGCAGCAGCCTCTGCCTTTGCCAGAAGATCCTCAGCCTCAACAAGAGACTTCTTAGCTGAGTCGAGAGCTTCCTGAGCCTCTGCCTTCGCAGCCTTGAATGAGTCATTCTCCTTCTTTGCAGCGGCAACATCCTCACTGATCTTCTTGTTGTCGTTCTCAGCAGTTGTAATCTGATCAGCAACCTTCTTTATGAACTCTTCGCTGTCTGAAATCTTCTTCTGAACCTCTTCCTTGGCTTTCTTTGCTGCCTCAAGAGCCTTTGCAGCCTCCTCCTCAACCTTCTCTGCCTTCTTCAGTTCTTCCTTCTGTATTGCAAGCTTTGTGTTTGCATCATTTCTGCTGTTCTTTGCATTCTTAACAGCCTTCTCTGACTCCTCAAGCTTCTTCTGGAGCTCATCAAGAGTCTTCTGTGACTGACTCTCCATCTCAGTGGTATTCTTAAGATTAGCATCAGCCTCTTCCTCAGCCTTCTTAGACTCGCTGAATATTGCACCAGCCTTTGTCTTGTCTGCCTCGGCAGTCTTCATGATCTTGGCTGCTCTTGCTTCCTCATCTGTGCGCTTCTTCTTGGCCGTCTCTATAGACTTCTTCTTATCCGCATCTATGTCTGCCAATTTCTTCTTATCAGCATCAACAGCCTTGTTGTACTCAGCAACACCCTTATCCACATTAGTCTTCTTGGTGTCTGCAAGTGCCTTTATAGCCTTGTCGGCAGCAGCCTGAGCCTCATTGATCATATTGTTCTTATATGTATCAGGATCACTCTCCTTGAGGATTCTGTCTGACTCTTTCTTAGCAGATTCATTTGTATCTGATATCTCTTTCTTGAGCTTTGCAATATTGGCATCAAGCTCTTTCTCCTCTCGCTCAAGCAGTTCAGCATCATTCTTCTTCTTTGCCTCAGCCTCCTGTGCCATCTTTGCATCATAGTTCTGCTTCTTGGCAGCAAATTCTTCAAGCTGCTTTTCGAGATCCTTCTCTGTCTTCTCGCATTCCTCGATGGTCTTCTTCGAGGTCTCAGCATGTTTCTTTGCCTCTTCAGCATTCTTTCTGGCATCGTCGATTGCCTGCTGCTTCTTTGCCTCAGCCTCAGCCTTAGCCTTTTCAGCGGCAGCCTTCTTTCTTGCCTCTTCTGCCTCTTTGCGCTTCTTCTCCTCTTCAGCCTTACGCTTAGCCTCTTCCTCGGCCTTCTTCTTAGCTTCTTCCTCAGCCTTCTTCTTGGCTTCCTCCTCAGCTTTCTTCCTAGCCTCCTCTTCAGCCTTCTTCTTGGCTATCTCCTCAGGACTCTCCTCGTCTATATTGGACAGGTTCTTTATTCCTGCTCCAAGGAAATCGTCATCATCGTCATCATCATCATCAAAATCATACAATGACTCTCCAGCCGCAGCCTGCTTGTTTCTATCTGGGAGAATGCTGAACAGATCTCCGTTCGCATCACTGCCTCCCTTAGGTGACTTAACTTTATTCACCTTTGCATTCTTATCAGTTACCCACTCAAGTGTCTCTTCATCCTCAGCATTTTCATCATCATCAGTGAGAACAATATTGCTTCCACCTGTTGACTTAACTGTACCTTCAGTTCCGGCGCCGAACTTAAATCCGCCACCAAGACCGCCTTCTGTTTTAGGTGTTTTTCCAAGACCGCCGCCAAGGCCGCCTGATCCAAGGCCTCCCTCTGTCTTAGGTGTACTTCCGAGTCCTCCGCCAAGGCCGCCTCCGAGTCCTCCAAGACCGCCTTCACCTAATCCGCCGCCAAGGCCTCCTCCGAGACCACCGCCCGACATATCATCAGCGATGCCTCCAAGGTTAAGACTGAGCTTAGGTGCAGCTCCCTCTGGTTTTTTATCTTCTTTTTTATCTTCAGGCTTCAGTCCCTCTCCCTCTTTTGGAACATCGTCCTGCTTTTCATCCTCAGTTGAAGTTTCCGGTTCATCCTCATGAACAATTCCAAGAGCCTCTTCTCTCTTACGGCGTTTCTTAGCCTCGATTCGTTCTAACTCCTCCTTGGACAAAGTTTTGTGTTGGCTTTTAGCAGTCTCAGCATCTTTCTTCTTGCTGCCGCTCTTGAGAAGTTCTTCCTCTTCTTCCCTCTTTTTCTTGGCAGCTTCTGCAGCTCTTTCCTTTTCAAGCTGTGCCTTGATCGCCGCAATCATTGCTTCTGTCTGATCTACAGCCAATTCCCTCGCCTCCTTCCGTTTGTTCAAATAAAAAGCAATACACTATATGTATGATCATGCTACTTTATTTCTTCTTTGATCAGCCCTTCAGTCTGAACGGCTTTTTCTTCGGTTGCTCTGGTTCAGCGTCAACCGTTTCCTGTTGTGGGGATTCCTGCTCATCTGTCTTCTCCTCGTCGGGAGCTGCCACATCATCCTCTTTATCTTCATCATCAAAATTCAATATAGAATTGAATTCCGTGTTGAATTTAATTCCAAGTCTTGCAAGGAGTCTGTCTGTTTCACCGATAAGATCCTCCTCTTTCTTAAGACTTTCCGATATCTTGGCTTCATCAGCCTCTATCTCTGCATTTATATCTTTCTCTGCCGACAGATCATACAGTGCTGCATTCTCTGTGTTGTAGTCAGGGAACAGACTGCTCTTAAACACCGGGAAGCCATTATTCTTTGGCTTTTCCGGTTCTGTCTCCACCGCAATTTTCTCTTCTGACTTATCCTCTGCTTCCATTGTGAATTCCTCTTCGACCTCTGATTCAGCTTCAGCCTCAGTTTCTTCGATCTCCAGTTCAGCCTCAGCTTCAAATTCTTCCACCTCTGGTTCGACTTCCACTGGAACTTCTTCCATCTCAGATTCCTTAGATTCCGCATCGATTGTAAATTCTTCTAACTCTGGCTCAGCTTCAGTCTCAAATTCATCTTCAATCTCCGCTTCGGCATCGATTGTGAATTCTTCCTCAACCTCCGGCTCTGCCTCGACTGTGAATTCTTCCTCAGCCTCTGGCTCTGCCTCGATCGTGAATTCTGCGCCAACCTCAAGTTCTTTTTCGAATTCAGGCTCAGAATCTGCATCTACCTCGAATTCTTCTTCGATCTCCGGTTCGATCTCAACTGAAACTTCATCAACTTCCGGTTCATTCTGCTCTACACCCGGCTCAACAGCAGTTTCTTCCACATCATTCTGAGACTCCGCATCTTCCATCAGATCCTCGAGATTCTCATCGTCAACCTCGAACTCCTCAAGAGATTCAAAGGCTTTATCAAAATCAAACGTTTCTGATTCAACCGGTTCATCAGGCAAAGTCTCCGGCTCTGCATCCGCCTCAAATCCATCCTCAAAGTCTCCCTCGAACTCAGGATCAAAGGTCTCCACAACAGTATCGTCTTCAGAATCGCGATCTGACGCACTGTCAGATACGTCATCAGAATCGTCACCATCAACTTCAACCATGACTACTTCCTCCGGCTCTTCTTCGATAACATAGTTATCTTCCTCCACCGGTTCGGAATCCTCATACTCATTGTCGTTATCTTTGTTATACACCGCTGCATCCTCAGGAGTCAGCTCCCCGCTTATCTCAGTCATATCCTGTGACTTTTCCTCAGGAGCTTTCTCACTGTCACTGCTCATCGCCTTGAGCTCAGGCTTTGCCGTATTCCCGGCATCATCAGCAGTATCGGAAATAACTTCCTCGAGCAGTTGTTCCTTGTCAAGATTCTCGTTCTTCAGAGATTCCATCTCCTGCTCGACAAGCTCTTCCTCTTTCCTTGACATCAATCCAAATAAACCTCTGGATTTCTTCTTCGGCTCAGAATTCTCTTCTTCCTGACGAGCTTCCTTTTTCTGCTCTTTTTTATCCTTCGATCTAATCCACATCTGCTTGAATTTCATGGAACTCGTCACAGGTGCGTCATCCTCGACCATGATCATGATCTTAGCATCCTTTGGATGCATTCTCAGATCGTCTTCTTCCAATATCTTATTTTCATTTGCTCTTGTATCTGCCTGCTCAGGATCATCATCCGGCATCTCCGTGTCAGGATAACAATAGATCATGGATTCAAGATCCACATCGCCGCCCATGAGCTTGTCCAGCATATACAAATGTGAAGAGTTCTTGTAATGCGCTCTGAATTCAACACAGGCGCTGTCAAACTTCTCCCTGTTTCTTATGTACGCATGAAGCAGAAGCATCTCAAAATCCCACTCTTCATCCGTCTCAACATCATTCGCCGACACCAGTATGCTGTAAAGTTCATTCACGGGCTTCCTGTGTGCCTTGGCTATCATATATTCAAGTCTGTATGTACCTGCATCCTTATTGGCCTGATTAAATGTATATATCTCAAAATAACGCTCTGCAAGCTGTGTAAATCCCATGGATAAATACAGTTTTATCAAAGAATATATTATCTTGTTACCAGCCGGAGCCATGGCATGTGCCTTGACAAGCGCCGCTCTGGCCTCAGGATATCTTTTGTTCTCGTAATACACCTCGCCGCATATTCTAATAAACTGTGGACTAAGTGACTTCGACAGATCCTGATGTTCAAGTATATCGAGAGCGAGACTGTAATCGCCATTGTCTGCAAGTTCCTTTATTTTGTTTACACTTGACATACTGATTCCAGTACTCATAACCCAGCCTCCCACTTTTTTATCATCGTATTATTTTATCATAAACGGCTATTCTTTACAACCTTTTGATTGGTCAGCAAAAGGACTATCCCGGCCACTAACCCGGCCGCAAATCCCGCCACATGGGCAACATTATCAATACCTTCTGACATCTTTCCGTTAACCAGTGTCAGAATAAATAATATAAGCATATTAATAAGTGACAGATCCTTCACCCGGCCTTTATTATAAAATGCTATGACAACCAGCACTCCCAGAAGACCAAATATCGCTCCGGATGCACCAGCCGAGTAAGCATATGTATTATTATAAAAACAATCTATGTATGATGCAAATGACGCAGTAAGACCCGTGGCAATATAAACTATGATATAATTGAATCTGCCTATTATATTCTCAACCCTCGCACCGAGTGCGATCAAAATCACCATATTTCCAACCAGATGTGCTATTCCAAAATGTGTAAACATTGATGTCAGGAATCTGTAATATTGTCCTTTTTCTGATATCGCAAGCACTTCCACAGCCAGTTCCGTAGGTTGATATACAAAGATACATGCAACGTACACCAGAATATTTATCAACAGTAATATCGGTGTTACAACACCGAACATTCTTATCAGATTGTGCTGGGATCTGCGGTTATCCACCACCGTTTTTTTATCGATCACATCATAGAGTGAGTCAAAGTCAGTGGGCTGATTCTCAAATATATACAGCTTTCCGTAATCCTCCGCGAACAGCCAGACATTGTCCAGTTCTTCAACTATCTTTTTTGTCATATCATCAAACATTCCGTTTGGAGTGATGAGTATATTGAGAAGATTGACTTTTATATGCGAATCCGAAGAAACATCAAGCAATATTTTATTATTGAACTTTTTCAGAGTCTCAGAATCAAGATTATGATTACTGCCTATAACAACAATATATACGGCATCGCTGTCTGCTCTGCCGTATACATTGTTACTTTCCGGATTGAGTTGTCTGTAACCCTTCTCCTTAAGATTTTTTATTATCTGTACCATGTACTGTTGCATATCGTCTTATAATCCCTATAATCCAAGGAAGAGATTCTCAACTTTCTCGATAACAGAGTCCTTCATGGATCCTCTGCTCTTCTCGTAATTAAGACCGGACTCCATGATCTCAAGAAGCTGCATTCTCATTCCTGTATCAATGTCCTTGATGTACTTCATGAGTACATCCTTGATCTCTATTACATACTCTTTTGTCTTCATCTCTTCAAGCATAGGCTCGTAGTTGAATGTGATAGAGTTCTTCATCTCATCCTGCTTTCTTCCACAGATCACACATTCCTCTGCGCCGCCTTCGTTTACGTGTCCACAGTTACATGTCCACACAAGTCCGTCTGACTTGTAGTTTGCAACTGCATCAATTCCCTTTTTGAGCTTGAGTGCCTTAAACTTAACGTCAGACATCTCAATTCCGATAGAATCCGCATCTATCTCGTATACTCCGCTGGCCTTGACATACTTCTTGATGTATACCTTGACGGAGGATATCATCTTTATATACTTGTCCGGAAGCTTACACTCCACATAATCCGACTTGAGGAGCTTGAGGTTGGTCTTATCAAATGTAAAATCAACATCCGGCAGTGTTATATTGTCACCATAGATATTGGTGAACTGAAGCTCTGCCTTAAGTGCCTTTATATCGTCGTTATTGTAGTTGTTGAACCACACGGAAATCTTTGTTCCCTTACCTTCTGATGCAAGCACCACCTTTGATGCTCTTGGCACGAGCAGGTCGTAATAGTTTCTTACATATATCTCGTTTCTGATGAAGCTGCTCTTGTCAAATTCCGACTTGTACTGCTCCTTTATGTTTACCAGAGTTCCACTGGCAACAACAGCAGTTACGTTGTTGGTGTATTCCTCAACACCTGTTCTGAATCCAACTACAGCATTGTACTTCGTCTCATGGACCATATCTGTGAAATTATTGATTGTTTCATTGAGGATCTCATCGATCTTCTCCTGATAGATATCTCTTCTATCCGTGGCAATATCCGCAATAGATGTTCCGAAATCCTTCAAAAAGTTGGAATTAAGTATCGTCTGTGTGAACTTGTATGTTCCATAGCCAACGATATCATATCCCTCAAAGCTTGTTCCCGATGTAATTAATACTTCCTTCATTAGCGCACCTCCCAAATATAAAAAAATTGTATCACAATAATCTTCATTTAACAAATGTTTTTTGTGAATT
>ERZ780086.366-NODE-366-length-12376-cov-2.50393_pt1 | contig 12376 bp, 14 predicted proteins | sample MGYA00511575_ERZ780086 | MGnify/ENA primary metagenome ERZ780086 (study PRJEB29588, sample SAMEA2161917) | human gut metagenome | biome: human gut; feature: human-associated habitat; material: faeces | place: Denmark | collected 2008/2010 ...
CCGTCAGAAAATTTCCAGCAGCTTGATTTTCTGATTAAACTGGTCGATGACGAAAATATTCCGCATGCAGCCATGCGGCGGCTGTTCGTCCTCTATCAGCCGGATGAGGAACTGGCCGAAAATCTGGCAGCGCGTCTGCATCTGACCAGAAAACAACGCGAATCTTTCGTTCGCTGGGCGGCAGTCAAAGTGCCGGGAGAAGCTTTTCTTGACACCGACAGCCGGTTGAAACTGATTTACAAATACGGCAAAGAGTTCTGTCGCGACAAAATGCTGCTGCAATCCGCTTTGGAAATGAAAAACATTCCTAATCTGCATGCCAGACTGCAGGAGATTGAAGACGCAGTCGTACCGATTTTTCCCATTCGCGGCAAAGACATTATTGCCGCAGGCATCAGCGACAACCGGAAAATCGGCGCAACGCTGGACAATCTTGAACAACTCTGGCTGGAAAGCAATTTTCGTCTGACCAGAGAAGAACTTTTAAACAAAGTAAGCGAGATAAATCAGAAAGCTACCGCATAAATTCTACAGCAGTTTGCGTGAATTGAGAGCCAGCTGGAGCGTGCCTTCGTCCATATAATCAAGTTCAGCGCCCATCGGAATTCCCTGCGCAAGTGTCGTTACCTTGGCTTCGGTATCTTTCAGACGCGAAACCAGGTAATGAGAGGTTATCTGTCCGTCGACGGTGGCCGGAAGCGCAAGAATAACCTCTTTAATGCCGTCTTTTTTGATGCGGCAGAGCAGAGATTCAATATTGAGGTCTTCAGGAGCAATGCCATCCAAGGCCGACAAAACGCCGCCCAAAACATGATATTTTCCCTTAAAGAAAGAAACCCTTTCCATTGCCCATAAGTCCGCAACGTCCTGCACCACGCAGAGGGTGGCGTTTTCGCGTTTTTCGGAAGCGCAAATCGAACAGGGCGAAACGGTATCATAATTGCCGCAGATTTCACAGGTTTTGACATTGGCGGCAACTTCCTGCAGAGCTTCAATCAACGGCAGAAACAGACTTTCGCGCTTTTTGAGCAGTTGTAACACGATGCGCCGGGACGAACGAGTTCCCAGCGACGGCAATTTGGCAATCAACTTGGTAAGTTTTTCAATTTCCTTTCCGGCCACGGCAGTTTCCTCAGAAAGGAAGTTTCAGGCCGCCGAGATTGAGGCCGCCGGTAACGTCTTTCATACCCTCGGCCATTGAAGCGTCAACCTTGGCATGGGCATCGTTATAAGCAGCGGCTATCATGTCTTCAAGAATACTGACGTCTTCTTCCTCGAGCATGGACTTGTCAATTTCAACCTTTTTCATCTCAAATTTGCCGTTCAGCGTAATTTTGACCATGCCGCCGCCGGAAGTTCCGGTCAGTTCCTGTTCGGCAAGCTTCGCCTGGGCTTCTTCCATTTTTTTCTGCATCATCTGGGCTTGCTTCATCAGCCCTTGAATATTCATCATGATTAAATTTCCTCTTCAAAAAACAGTTCGCTGTCGGCTTCCCCGTCCGCCGTCTCTTCCAAATCCACCCTACGGGTCAGGGTTTCAATCTTGGCTCCCTTGAACTCGGCCATAATCGCCTTGACCAGGGGATATTCCATAATGCTGCGCTTGTCTTCCTCGGTTTTGGCCCGCTCCCGGTCGGCAATGGTTTCGCCAAGATGGCCGCGCAGAATATCAATTTTCCACTCCTTGCCGGTGGCTTCGGTCAGAATCTTATGCAGATTCATAATAAAATCGGGATGAATTTTGTCCGAAACCGTCATCTTCATAAAACCGTCGCTGAATTCGTGAATGGTAACGTCGTTTTTCAGCGCATAAGAAACCAGCATTTTGCGGTTGGTTTCCAAATAGGCAACCAGTTCTTCGGCATTTTTGAACATTCCGAAAGAAGCCGATGCCGCGGCCGTGTCCGGATGCGGCGTTTCAACCCGTGCCGGCATGACCGGCGCAGGCGCAGGTGCATTTTGCGGCGCACCTGCCGCTGCTTCAAAAGGGCGCGAGCTGCCTAAGCTAGAGTTTTTTTTTACGTCGTTGAGAAGTTCGTACGGCGTGGGCAGACTGGCAGAATAAGCCACGCGTATCAGAATCATTTCCAACGCGTCTATCTGAACCGGCGCAACCTGAAGCTCGCCAATACCCTTAATCAGCATCTGCCAGATTTTGGAAAGAACGGCTATTGAAACGACCGGCGTCATTTTTGTGCAGAAACCGCGTTCATTTTCCGTCAGGCTGACGTCATTGACCGAAGCGGGAATAATGCGGGCTTTGGCCAGCATATGCGTAATGTTAATCAAATCCTGCAGCAGTGTCGTCGGATTGGCACCGTTTTTGTACTGCTCCTGAAGATTGGAAATGACCTTGTCTACTTTGCCGACCGCCAGATTTTCGAACAACTCGAAAACCTGATTTCGGTCAGCCAGACCAATCATGTTTTTGACAACGTCAGTGCGAACTTTGCCACCGCCAAGCGAAATCGCCTGATCCAACAGAGATTCGCCGTCACGCGCCGAACCATCTGCCGCTTTGGCAATGATATGCAGCGCCTCTTCGTCAAAAGCAATGTTTTCGTTACCGAGAATTTTCTTAAACAAGCCGGTCAAGTCTTCAATGCTGATACGTTGCAAATCGAAACGCTGACAGCGGGAAAGGATGGTTACCGGAACCTTGCGGATTTCGGTGGTGGCAAAGATGAATTTGACATGGGACGGCGGCTCTTCCAAAGTCTTCAGCAGTGCGTTGAAAGCGCTTTTGGAAAGCATGTGAACTTCGTCGATGATGTAGATTTTATAACGGGCATTGGTCGGTTTGTAGCGGACGCCGTCAAGAATTTCGCGGATATCGTCGACACCGGTATGCGAAGCCGCATCAAGTTCCATAACATCAATATGCCGTCCTTCGGTTATCGCCCTGCAGTTTTCGCAGACGCCGCAGGGATGAACCGTCGGGCCGCTTTTGCCGTCAAGTCCGGTACAGTTCAGAGCTTTGGCGATAATACGGGCCGTGGTCGTTTTGCCGACGCCGCGGATGCCGGTAAGTATATAGGCATGATGCAAACGGTTGTTCTTAATCGCATTGGTAAGCGTCTGTACCAGCGCATCCTGACCGACCAGATCGTCAAAGTTTTGCGGACGATACTTGCGGGCAAGGACAACATACTGGTCATCGCTGCTGTTTTCGGTGCTTGTATTTTCTTCGGCCATTGCAATCTTCTAAAAATGAGGCGGAGAGCGGGCGACCTTAATCGCTTCCGTTACGGCTGCTTCCTTCCGGACCTGACCGGGTTGGCGGAAAATTAACCCGCCGCCCTCCAATAAAAAACTTATTTTAATATCGTTGTTTTTATCCCTTTTTTCAAGGGAAAAATAAACAAATCAACATTTTCGGGCTAATTCGGAACCCGAATATTTAGTTTGGCCAGCGCGTCGCGGGTTACTTCCTGTTCGCGTTCAAACGAATTGTAAGCTTCCGGCTGGTTTTCCGGGCTGAGAGGCCGACCGTAAATGAGGGTCTGCGCGGTGGTGCGGTCCTTGCCGAAAATCAGCGGCGCGCGGTAATTAGAATCGATGACCAGAGGTTCGGTACCGCTGTCGCGGGACAGGGTTTCAAAACGACGGGGCGCTGCGTCGACAACGATGTCGCCGCTGCTGCGGACTTCGACGATATCCAGGCTGTGCTCGTTGCGTCCGTCGGCAAACAGGCGGAATACGCCGTTGATGCCGATATAGCCGTCCGGTTCGGTAATTGCTTCAGTCAGGCTGCCGCTGTCCTGTTTAGATAATGCCGAAGCCAGCGCAACGCCGTCATAGGCAAAAGAATACAGTGTACTCGGGCGGTCGCCGCAATATTCGTTATATTTGTTTGAGAAATAAGCGCTGTGAGAACGCGACATGGCCGGATACCAACTGCCGAACAGGGTCGTTTCCCTGTTGAGACTGGTGTTTTCCCAAATTGAGGTACCGAGAAATTTGACTTTCGGCGAAAAAACATCGTAATAGCCGAACATTGAAGCAGCAGATTTCAGGCGCGGACCATATTCGGGAATGATGACCGCGTCAAAATCGACATCGCCCAGCGTATCCAGCGGTTCAAGGCGTTTGAGAACCTTAGCGGCGTTACCGTCGCCGCGGGCAGATTTGGCAGCCAGATTGGTGCGGATTTTCTGCAAACGGGCAACACGGGCCGGATAATCGGTCATTTTTTTCAAGATGTCGGAAAAATCGGTGGTGTTGGGCGGATAAAAAGCTATGCGAACAACACTGACATTGTTTTTCTGCGCCGAACTGACTGCTGCTCTGGCAACGGCTACGCCTGTCGAATTATCAGGCACCAACAACGCGAATCTGGAACGTCCCTTCTCTGCGGCAAAACTCATGACACGGTCAACCTGCTCGTCAATCAACAGGCCAAGCGTATAAATATTGCTCTGCAAAACATCGGTATTGGTCGAAAAGGCAATTACCGGAACGCCGCGGTCAATCGCCGAATTTGACACGGCGCGGACTTCAGAGCTTGTCAGCGGGCCAAGAATGAGATCAGATTGTTGATTCAGCGCGTTTTCAATCGCGACGCGGGCTCCTTCGGGTGTGCTTTTGGTATCGTAATACTGCAGAATCAGGTTCGGATTGCGCACATCGTCCAAAGCCATCATGGTGGCATTTTTCAGACCCTGTCCCTGTTTGGCCGCCTCGCCGCTCAACGGCAGCAGAACGCCGACGCGAAAATCGCTCCGGCCGCCGAGGCTGACTTCGCCGTAATCGGTGGCAACACTGTCAAAATCGCTTTGGGTGGCAACTTCGGCCGAACGACAGCCGGCAACAACCGTAAGCAGGAAAAGCACTAAATATTTTTTTAACACTTGCATTTTACCCTAAAATAGAAAACAATCCGAAATTATAAAGCATTATGAAAACATATTAAACAGATTTAGAATAAAAAACCCTTAATGTAAAGAAAAGATATGCAGAACGGATTATACATCGTCGCTACACCAATCGGAAATCTCGGCGACCTTTCGCCCCGCGCCGCGGAAACCCTTGCAAACGCCGACGTCATCGCCTGCGAGGATACCCGCATTGCCAAAAAGCTCTTTGCGCTTTTGAATATAAGCACGGCCGGCAAAAAATTCATCGTTTATCAAAATTACAACGAAGAGGACGAAGCCCAGAACATTATCAATCTGGCCGTCAACGACGGCAAAAGCATTGCATTGGTCAGCGATGCCGGTTCGCCGCTGATTTCAGATCCCGGATACAAGCTGGTACGCAAGGCTCGCGAGCAAAACGTTTTCGTAACGGTTCTGCCCGGCTGCTGCGCCCTTATCTGCGCTCTGCAGCTGTCCGGCCTGCCGACCAACCGTTTTCTGTTTGCCGGTTTCATTCCCAACAAGGACAAAGCCCGCGCCGACACTCTGAAAGAAGTGCGCGACACAAAAGCGACGATCGTTTTTTATGAAACGGCACAACGGATTGTCAAAACCCTGACGGCTGCCGCGGAAATTTTCGGTAACCGGGAAATGGCCGTCGCCCGTGAAATCAGCAAAGTTTTTGAAGAATGCGTTAACGGAACCGCCGCCGAACTGATTGAACATTTCAGCGCCAAAGAACCGAAAGGAGAAATGGTACTGATGATCGCGCCGGCGGCGGAAAAAGACTTTTCGGATTTGGACATTGCGAACCTGCTGCGGCTGAAAATGGCCGAAATGCCTTTGAAAAGCGCCGTTAAGGAAATGGTTTCGGCTTACGGACTGAACAAAAACGAAATATATGAACTGGCATTGAAACTCAAAAATGAATAACTATCATTCCGGACATCGGGCAGAATTTCTGGCCCGACTGTTGTTTCGCCTGAAAGGCTACCGGATTTTGGCGGCCAATTACGTCAGCGGGCGCGGAACGCATGCGGGCGAAGTTGATTTTATTGCCAAACGCGGAAATGTCCTGGTATTCGTCGAAGTCAAAAAACGAACAACGCTGGATAAAGCCGCCTATGCCGTCAGCGACATACAGAAACGGCGAATCCGTTCCGGCGCCGAATCTTTTTTGAAAAAACATCCGCAGTTCAACGGCTGCGACATTCGTTTCGATGCCGTTTTGGTAAAGTTTCCCTGCTCTTTCCGGCATCTGGAAAACGCCTGGTAAAAAATTATGCGGACATATGGAAATGAAACATCTTCCGATTATATTTACAGCAGTTTTAAGCTTGTCTTGTTTTGACGCAAAAACATTGTCTGCGGGAGAAAAAGAGATGGAAATAACCAGTTCGGGAATTGAAAACGGCAGAATTGAAGACAAATACGGCAAACGCGGCGACGATTTTATTAACAACGTGCCATCCCTTTCGCTGCCGCTGATAATTCACAACGCACCGGCAGAAACCAAAAGCTTTGCTCTGATATTAAAAGACGAAGATGCAGCGTCGGTTGTCGGATATCCTTGGATTCACTGGCTTGCAGCCAACATAAGTGAACCGCAGCTGGCCGAAAACGCCAGCCGCCGCAAACCGGATTTTATTCAGGGCGTCAACAGCTGGAACATGCCTTTTTACGGCGGAATGACGCCGCCGAATGCACCGCACCGTTATGATCTGCATATTTATGCTCTGGACCGTTTTCTGCCGTTGAAAAACGGTTTTACACAGACGGAACTTAAAGAAAGCATGGAAGGTCATGTTCTGGACGAAGCCGTTTTGAGCGGCGTTTATGACAACTGACCGCAAATGCAGCTTTATTCGACCGTATTTTCAATCAGACGGTTCAGGTTGTCGCGTTCGTAGGTATTGGATCCTTCAAAATCTTCTTTGATTTTCTGAAGTTTTTTTCTGTCCTCGCGCATTTTTTCGATTTGCGGCTGCGCCAGTTTCTCAAACAATGCGTCAACATCGCTTTTGTCCTTGTCTTTTTTAGTTTCGGCAGGCTTTTGTTCCGCCGCCGGTTCATCATCGTCATCTCCGGTCAGACCGACTTCGGAAGTTTTTTCCTTTATGGCGTCGAGGGTGTCTTTAGGAATAAGTTTTTCAATCGGTTCGGCAAAATTGCCGGCAATCTGAAAATATTTCGATTTTTTAAGCAAATCGGGCTGTGATTTGACCGGCATCATCCAGCTGATGAGAATATACATAAGAACGATAAGCAGAAAAGCCCGAACTATGCCAAAAAACAAACCGAGCAGCCGGTCAAGACCGCTGAGCTTGCTGGTGCGGATTTTGCCGACAACGCCGGCCGTCGCGTATATCCAGACAATCATGAACACGATTAAAATAAACGCCGCAGTGGCAATCCCGGCCATCCAGCCGCTTTCAATGTATTTAAGCGTGAAGGGATTCAAAACCGGCAGCAGGTAAATGACGGCAGCTCCGGCAAGCACCCAGCCGACAATTGAGAGAACTTCCTTAACCAGCCCTCTCCCCAGAGCAATAAGCGCCGAAATTCCGACTATAACCAAGATGGCGATATCCATGTTGTTGAGCTGCTGCATTTGTTTTTCCTTCAGTTAAACCAGTTTATCAGGCGCTGGACGTTGCCGATTTCGTGAACCGACATTTCATGATTGTTGAGTTTTTTGTCTTTTTGATAAGTCGCCGGCATAATGGCGCTGGCAAAGCCCAGTTTGTGAGCCTCTTTCAGACGCGAATTTGGCTGGCTGACGGCACGAATTTCGCCGGAAAGACCGATTTCGCCGAAAATTACCGTATCAGAGGGCAGCGGTTTGTTGGTCATAGAGGAAATGACCGCCATCGCAACCGCCAAATCGGCCGCCGGTTCGGAAATTTTTAAGCCGCCGGCAATATTCAGGTAAATGTCCTGCGAACTCAGATTCATGCCGCAGCGTGCTTCCAAAACGGCCAGAACCATGGCCAGACGGTTGGAATCCCAGCCGACAACCGCCCGTTTCGGACTGGCATAACTGGTCGGACTGACCAGAGCCTGAATTTCAACCAGTACCGGCCGCGAACCTTCAATTCCGGCAAAAACGCAAGAACCGGAAATATTTCCCTGCCTTTCGGCCAAAAACAACGCCGACGGATTTTCGACTTCGACAAGCCCCTTATCCTGCATTTCAAAAACGCCAATTTCGTCCGTGGCACCGTAACGGTTTTTGACCGCACGCAAAATGCGGAAATGGTGGCCGCGTTCGCCTTCGAAATATAAGACGGTGTCGACCATATGTTCCAAAACGCGCGGGCCGGCAATGGCTCCCTGTTTGGTTACATGACCGACCAGAAAAAGAACGAAACCCTTTTTCTTGGCCAGCTTAATCAGTTCATAAGCGCAGGCGCGCACCTGGGCAACACTGCCCGGCGTGGACTCCACTTCTTCCAGATACATGGTTTGTATCGAATCGATAATAACCACCGCAGCGTCCGATTTGTCCAGCGTTTCGATAATATCCTTAACGTCAGTGGTTGAGGCAAGATTGACCGGCGACTGTTCCAGCCCCAGACGTTTGGCGCGAATCCGCACCTGGTCTATGGCTTCCTCGCCGGATATGTAATAACATTCAGGTTTTGAAGGTGCATTGGCAATGCTGGCGCAAACCTGCAGCAACAATGTCGATTTCCCGATGCCCGGGTCACCGCCGACCAAAATGGCAGACCCCGGCACCAGACCGCCGCCCGAAACACGGTCAAGCTCCTTAATGCCGGTCGGAATGCGGCTTAAGGCAGTTTCAGCGCCGCTCAAAGGCACAAATTCAAGTATTCTGCCTTTTTTCTTCGGTGTCAGATTGGAAAATCCTTCTCCACCGACCTTTTCTTCGACAATGGTATTCCATTCGCCGCAGGCATCGCATTTTCCCTGCCATTTGGGATAGACGCTGCCGCAGTTCTGGCAGACAAAATCGCTTCCGCCTTTTTTGGCCATAATCAGACCTCCACTTTTATCGGCCCTTGTGAACAGCCGTTGATAAACTGGCAAACATACGGGTTATCGGTTTTTTCCATTTCCTTAACCGTGCCGCACCAGATGATTTTACCTTTGTACAGCATGGCAATTTTGTCGGCGATTTTGCGCGCCGAGGCCATGTCGTGGGTAATGGTCAGTGCCGTAGCACCCAAGCCGCGCGCAGATTCAATAATCAGATCGTTGATGACATCCGCCATAATCGGGTCAAGTCCCGTGGTCGGTTCGTCAAAAAAGATGATTTCCGGTTTGGTGGCAATCGCCCGGGCCAGACTGACGCGTTTCTGCATACCGCCGGAAAGTTCGCTCGGCGACAAATCGGCCACGTCGGGAGCCAGACCGACCTGCCGCAAGACACGGACAGCTTCGTTTTTGGCGTCTTTACGGTTCCATTTCTGATTTTCAATCAGGCCAAAGGCCACATTTTCCCAGACGCTCAGACTGTCAAACAGCGCACCGCCCTGAAACAGCATGCCCATTTTGGCATGCATGGCATCACGGACGGTTTCGTCGGCGCCGTTAATTTCAACGCCGTCGACTTTAATGGATCCTTCATCCGGATTAAGCAGCCCCTGAATACATTTAATCAAAACCGATTTGCCGGTTCCGGAACCGCCGATGACAACCAGAGATTCGCCTTTTTTGATTTCAATATCCACGCCGTCGAGAACAACTTTTTTGCCAAAAGCCTTATGCAGATTTTTTACCTGAATTTTATATTCGCTCATTTCTTTTTTCTCCATTCAAGCTATTTTGCAAAAAAGAGTTCGGTAATGATGTAGTTGAAAATCAGAATCAAAATTGAGGCGGAAACCACGGCGTTGGTCGTGGCTTCGCCGACTCCCTGCGCGCCGCCGCGCGACTTATAGCCGTTGTAGCAACCCATAATTGCAATGATAAAGCCGAAAACGCAGGCTTTGACGACACCGGTTACAATGTCCAGGCTTTCCAGTCCGTTAATCGTCGAATTGATGTAGTTGGCCGGGTTAAAACCAAGTTTATAGACGGCAATGATAAAACCGCCGAAAATGCCGATGACATCACCGATAAGCTGCAAGACCGTTATTCCGGCAAGCACGCGCGGCGCAACCAGATATTTGAACGGATTGGTTGAAAGAGTTACCAGCGCGTCAATCTGTTCGGTAACACGCATGGTTCCGATTTCGGCCGCCATGGCCGCACCGATGCGTCCGGCAACCATCAGGCCGGAAAAGACCGGCGCCAGTTCGCGGGTAACGGAAATCAGCACGACAGAGGCAACAGCACTTTCCGCACCGTAACTGGAAAAACCGGAATAGGTCTGCAACGCAATGACCATACCGGCAAAAATCGTCGTTAAAGCAACGACCGGCAGCGAATAAAAACCGATGTCTATCATTTGTTTGCCAAGCAGCTTAAGATAAAACGGCGGCGTTACGCTGTTGTAGACCGATTTGGCAATAAAGAGCGACAATTCGCCCAATCCGGAAACAAACCGCACCAGCGGCTTGCCCAGTTTTCTGAAAAAGTTTTCGATATAATTTCCCGACATGGCTGTTTCTTTCGCTGAATTAAACCTTTAATCTGCGCGTATTTTAGGGCAAGAGCGCCAATTAATCAAGAAGACTATCCATTTTTATAACAATCTTGTCCGCGGCCGAACTCTCAAAAGCCCAGAGCCGAACTTTCGGCAGCGAAACACCTTCAAGTTCCGCAAAGACCGCGGCAGGCAAACGTTCGACAGCCTGCGGCGAATCGACCAGTTCGACCAGCAGGGCCGCCGTTCCTTCCCTGTCAAAAGGAACTTTCTGAATGCCTATTCCCCTTACCTCAAGCAATCCGGCGATGTTATCGGGAGCGGAAACCCGCAGAAAACCTTCTTCCGCCCGAATATCCGTACGGTCGTCGGCAATGAGCCGGGCGCCGTGGCGGACAATCAGCCGAAGCGCCAAATCGGATTTTCCCGAAGCGGAAGGACCGATTAACAAAACCGCGCGGCCTTTATAATTGACGGCTGTAGCGTAAATGTTCGGCATTATCGGAGTTCCAGTTTCCGCAGACGGGAAAGCTTTTCGGCCGACGCGGAAGATATGGTTATTCTGCGGCCGGAAGCATCCGGGGTTATGGTCAGTTTAAAACAGTTTTCAGGCAGCCAGCCGGCCATTTTTTCCGGCCATTCAATCAGACAGACGCCTCCGTAAAGCGCTTCTTCCATACCAAGTTCAAAGATTTCTTCCGGTGCCTTGAGCCTATACAGGTCGAAATGGTAAATTTCAAAATCAGGCGCCTCGTAACTCTGTACCAATGTAAACGTCGGACTGGGCACTTCTTCGGCAGACGTCAGGCTTTGAACAAAACCGCGGGCAAAAACGCTTTTACCCATTCCCAAAGTTCCGAACAAGGCAAAGGTATCACCGGCTTTGGCAATCTGCGACAGCTTTTGCGCAAAAGCGACGGTTTCATCCTCATTGCGGCAAATGACCGAGATTTCTTCCATAGAGACTCCTATAAGTCAAGTATGCCCTTTTTGCGGCTTTTCGGTTTGATGACTTTGATTTTGGGCTTTTTGCCCTGCATGGCGCGCCAATCCCAGGGCATGTAGAAGGTTCCCTGCCAGAGACCGCGTTTGTTCATCTGCGCCTGACGTTCGTAAGGAACATAAATGTCCGTGTATTTCTGATAAGCAACCGCCCAGCCGGCATTGACCAGAGCCGCGCCAAGGTCATACTGGCCGAGAGAACAGGTGCCGACCATGTTTCCCTTGGCGTCCCGCTGCATGACATGACATTCAAGTTCATTGGTGGTAATCCAGTTTTTCAGCCACAATGCGGCTTCCCGGCCGCAATTGTAAGACCGTCCCTGCCGGTCGGCACAGGTTTGGTTGGCTTCCGGCGCGTCAATGCCGTACAGTTTGAAATAACTGCCCCGAATCTCGAGCGTGTCGCCGTTGATAACGCGGGCGGCGCCATATATGGCCGGAAAATTGTTCGGATTAAATGCCGGTGCAGCCTGTTCGCGCTGGCCGCCGAACGAGCTCATCAACTGCTGAAAAGCATTGGGTTTCTGCTCCGCCTGCGGCTGAACCTCGGCCTGAGAACCGATGTCGGAAGAAAAGTTTTCGTCGATGGCCGGAGCATATTCGTCCTCGACAATCATTATCTGGCCGTTTTGCGGCATTTGCCGCTGCGAATTGGCCTGCATGCCCAAAAAGCTGCGCAGCGATTGTCCGACGCCGCCAATACCGTTGTTAAAGCCGCCGATGGCATAAAGAATAAAAGCGATAATCGAAATAACGACCAGAAAAGACGGCAGACAGCCCATGGCACGCCAAGCCATTTTTCCGAAAATGTACAGCACCACCAAACCGATAATCAGCCCAATGAAACCGCCGCCCTGCAACAACAGGCTGCTGCTCTGCGTTCCGCTGCCGCCGATAAAAATCAGGATTAAGGCGCCCAGCCCCAAAAGTGCTTTTTTCAGAAAAACCATGACGTATCTTTCCTTTA
>ERZ780086.370-NODE-370-length-12335-cov-4.18753_pt1 | contig 12335 bp, 9 predicted proteins | sample MGYA00511575_ERZ780086 | MGnify/ENA primary metagenome ERZ780086 (study PRJEB29588, sample SAMEA2161917) | human gut metagenome | biome: human gut; feature: human-associated habitat; material: faeces | place: Denmark | collected 2008/2010 ...
GGCATTCCTGCTCATGGCAAAACCATACACGAGCAGGCGTATGCAGGATGAAAAGTATTGCAGGGACATCATTCTGTGTATCGACATATCAACATCCGTGGATTATCTCAACGAGAATCTGCTGGACAAGCTGAAGAAAACAGTTGATGAGCTTCAGGGCGAACGTTTTGGAATCGTGATATTTAACACAAGTCCGGTGCTGCTTACTCCGCTCACGGATGATTATGAGTATGTGAAGGATCAGCTTGATCTGATCGCACAGTGTCTGAAGAGCAGAAATGAAGTGAATCTGGACGATGCATTTTCATCGGGGTACGACTGGATATATTATCAGGCATATATATCATCTGGAACTCTGATTGGAAATGAGCAGAGGGGAAGCTCACTTATAGGGGACGGCCTTGCTGCTGCGGCAATCGATTTTTCGGATGCTGACAAGGAGAGGACAAAGGTGGTAATATTCTCCACTGACAATGATATACAGGGAACACCGGTGGCAACTCTGGATGAGGCGGCCGATATATGTGTTTCAAACAATGTCACGGTGTATGGAGTTGGAACAAAGGAGATGACACCGGAAAACAAGGAGTCCATGAAGAATGCGGTGGAGAAGACCGGTGGTAAATTCTATCTTGAGGAGGAATCCGGATCATTTGGAGAGATAGTATCATCGATAGAAAAGCTGAGTAAGAATCTGGTCAAGGTGAGGATGGTGGATGTTGAGACACCTGAGCTGTTATATCCATTTGTATTGATGCTGGTTCTGTTTGCAGGAATGCTAGGACTTGGCCGCTGGCTCAAATTATAAGACGTTACAGGAGAGAATTATGAGAATAGATCCAATTATACCAATCTGGCTTATGCTCATATTGTGCGTTGGCATGGCGTTCCTGAAAAGGCGGAAGAGAAGCGCATATATAAGGCAGATAGCTGCCATCATACTGATATTTCTCATCAATCTGAGGATCATGGTCCCAAGCAGCAACGTGGAGACAAGTGTCCGGAAGCTTGACACATATGTGCTGTTCGTTGTGGATGACACCATAAGCATGCTGGCTCAGGATTATGCTGGGGATACAGAGAGGCTGACGGCGGTGAAGAAAGACTGCGAGCACATAGTTGATGAGATGGACGGTGCTAAATTTGCGGTCATAACCTTCAATAATAGTGCAAATCTGATATCGCCATATTCGGATGATTCAAATTTTGCAAAAAGTGTTCTGGATTCAATATATCCGCTGGATTCGCTATATGCCAGGGGGTCGTCCATGAATGTCTGCATAGATGTGATGACGGATACCCTTAAGCGTGCAAAGGAGAAAAATGATGGAAATGTGGTCGTGTTCTTTATAAGCGATGGTGAAATAACCAACGACGACAGACTCAAGTCATTTGACGGGGCGAAAAAATATATTGATGGAGGCGCAGTGTTGGGGTACGGCACAAAGGAAGGCGGCAACATGTATGTGAAATCATATTACGATGACCGGAAGGAGCTGCTTGAGGACACATCGGACTACCCGTATAAACCAGCGGTGTCGAAGATCGATGAGGATAATCTGAAAAAGATTGCCGATGATCTGGGCGTCGACTATATAAATATGAACGATGGTTCTGCTCTGGATAAGGTTGTGGAGAAGTCACGGGGAACCGCTGAGTCAACGGATAAGGGTAAGACCATAGGATATGTGGATATATATTATCTGTTTGCAGCATTATTTGCAGGACTTGTTGTATATGAATTTTTTGATATGAGAAAGAAAGTCATAAAATGAAAAACAGATCAGGAATAATAAAGATCGTTGCTGCAGTGACCGGAGCTGTCAGCCTGCTGTGTATGGCGGTGCTTCTGGTGAATTATCTGTGCAATGAGCATTTTATAAGTGAATACAAAAAGGGACAATATGTGGACAGCACAGTGAACGCCGTGCTTGGCTTTACTCAGCCACATATATACCATTATAATCTTGGTGATGTATATTACAGTCAGGGAGATTACGAGGGCGCCGAGCAGGAGTTTCGTAAGGCACTTGAAAAGAAGCCGGGTGGTGAGTCCGACTGTAAGACAAGGGTCAACCTTGCGCTGTCCATAGTGAAGCAGATAGATCCTGAGGGTGTTACCAAAGAGAATCTGGATGAGGTGATAGACATACTTGAGGGGGCAAAGGACATTCTCATAGAGAATGACTGCGCCCACAGGGATGATGAGGATGGACATTACGAGGATGCACAGACTCTGAAGGATGAGATAGATGCCTTTGAGGAACAGCTCAGGAAGCAGACGGAGGAACAGGATCAGAAAGGTGATCAGGATCCAAATGACCAGAAGGATCAGGGCAGTGACGATGAAAACGAAGAGGATACACAGGAGCCTCAGTCTTCTGATAAGGAATCGGAGATACGAAAGCAGCTCGATGCCATCCAGGGAGACAGTCTTGAGCAACGAAATCAGGAGATGGATGCATACGAGACATACAAAAATGAACATGATTACTACGGCGGACGCACTTGGTGATCATACATTAATAGACATTAAATTCTAAATATAAAACTTGCGCAATATTAAGACGCGGGGTATAATACTGCTAGTTATGGTCATTTGTGAAAAAATGACCAGAATAAGGAGATAGAATCGAGCAATGGTAAATGAAGAAAAGGTCATTCTAATGACGAAGATCGCCATGTACAAGGAGTCGCTTGGACGTGAGGATCTCGAAAAGGGTAAATATTTTCAAAGTGACTATGTGAAGCTTAACTGTCTTAAGACAATTGTTTCATCTACGGTGCTGTTTGTAGTTTTTGCCGCAGCTTACATATACTATAATCTTGCAGATATAGTTGAGAAGCTCACAGAGCTTGACTATGTGAAGGTGGCGAGCAGCATTGTGGGCGGCTATGCAGTGGTGTGTATTGCATTTGCGCTTTTCGCGTGGGTCTTATATACATACAGATATATGAAGGCAAAGCCAAAACTCATAAAGTATAACCAGAATCTTAAGAAACTGATAGAATTTTATGAGAACGAGGACGGAACACGCCGTTCTGTCAAAAAAAAGAGGAGGGCTAACTGATAATGTCAACACTTCTGGATTTCCGCGATGGAGTAAAGAATTTTTGTAGTAAGTATGATAAATTTGTTTCACCACTGTGTAAGTTTATACTGGCACTTGTTGTGTTCTGGTCAATAAATCATCTCACAGGATATAACAGCACGATAAGCAGTATCGTAGTGGTCCTGGCAGCAGCTTTTGTGAGTGCGTTCCTTTCAGGCCAGCTCACACTTGCCATTGCAGGACTGTACGCATGTGCCCAGGTTGCCAGCGCAAGTCTGGAGCTTGGAATCTCATTTGTTGTCATATTTGTGATAATGTATTGTGTATATATAAGATTTTTCCCTAAGGCATCATGGATCATTCTGTTTATGCCATTCTTTTACATTATAAAGTTCCAGTATTTCATGCCGATCCTGGCTGGAATGACAGCTGGATTTACAGGAATGGTTCCTGCAGCATTTGGCTGTATATTCTACTTCTTCCTGAAGCATACTGCTGATTACGTCGCTTTAAGCTCAAGTTCAGCAGAGGGTGATCTGATAGAGGGATACAAGTATATTTTCCAGCATCTGGTACAGGATAAGACACTTCTGCTCACCATAATAGTGTTTGCAGTTGTTATAGTTCTTACATACATAATATATAGAATGTCATTTGCATATTCATGGTACGTTGCCATCATCACAGGCGGTGTGGTAGAGATCATACTGTTCCTGGTTGGAACTTTGTCCATGGAAGTTGAGGTATCCCTTGCGGGGGCTCTGCTTGGATGCATACTGGCGATACTGGTGGCCATAGTGGTTCAGTTCTTCAAGATAGTTGTGGACTACTCAAGTGTTGAGAATACACAGTTTGAGGACGATGACTACTACTACTATGTAAAGGCTGTGCCAAAGGTCATGGGTGGTGCCCAGAGAAAGGCAGCCAGAAGAGAGCAGCCATCGCCAAGACCACAGCAGAAGAGGACGACTTCGTCCGGATCAGGTGCACAGAGAAGCCGGTCTGCGGCAAAGGAAGATTCTGTTACAGGATCAACAAGATAGATACATTGAAAAGAGCTTACATGTGAGTGACCTGACTTTTGTCAGGTCACATTAATTATACGGAGTATTTATATACCGAAAGGAGGATGAAATGGATAAGATATCAACGTTTATATCAACGTATTTTGATTGGTTTTATATAACAGTTCCAGGCACAGTAGATATAATAGAGATACTTATTTTGTCATTCTTTATATACAGGATCATGTTGTGGTTCAAGCAGAGCAGAGCATGGACTCTTCTGAAGGGTATAGTTATGATCGTGCTCTTCACTGCCATTGCGGCGGTGTTCCAGTTCAATACGATCTTATATCTGCTTAAGAATGCATTCAGTGTGGGAATAATTGCGGTGGTGATCCTGTTCCAGCCGGAGTTCAGACGAGGACTTGAACAGCTTGGAAGAAAGAAGCTGATCAATTACATTATACGAGATGGCGAGGATGATGGTGTTATATCGGAGAAGACGATATATGAGCTTGTGAAGACGGCCCAGGTCCTGTCTGCAAACCGTACTGGTGCACTCATAGTCATTGAGAATGAAGTTGCACTGGGCGAGTATATTGATACGGGAATACCAATCGATGCGGTCGTGACTAACCAGTTACTTCTCAATATATTTGAGCACAACACACCGCTTCATGATGGTGCGGTGATCATAAGAAAGAACAGGGTGGTTTCTGCCACATGTTATCTGCCACTGTCTGCAAATGACTCCATCAACAAGGAGCTTGGAACACGACACAGAGCCGGTATAGGTATAAGTGAGGTGTCAGACAGTATGACTCTTATCGTATCTGAGGAGACAGGTTCAATATCCATTGCACAGGGAGGCGAGCTCTTCAGGAATCTGGACAGCGAGGGCGTGAGAAGGCATCTTCAGACGCTGTGCAAGGAGTATAATGGAAGAAAGAGCCACAGGTCTTCAGGTGCCCGTCCGGTTAAGCGGAGAAAGAGAGTCGTTGTGGAGAATAAGAATAAAGCTTCCAGAAAGGAGGCTGATGAGAATGAAAAATAACAGCGCAGAGCCTAAGAAAAAGGCAAATAAGATATACAGCAATATAGGTCTTAAGCTTCTGTCGGTTGTGCTTGGATTTCTGGTGTGGCTTCTTGTACTGAACATCGATGATTCAGCCGTGACAAGGACCATAAGGGACATTCCGGTCAATCTGGTAAATACTGACGCCATAACAAGTCAGAATCAGTTGTACACGATAACTTCAGGTGATACCGTGGATATAGTCGTCAAAGGACGTAAATCACTTATAAGCGATCTTGATGCGTCGGATTTCAAGGCTGTAGCGGATATGTCAAAGATATCCATAACAAATGCGGTGCCTATCACTGTAACTGCGAACAGCACCAACATAGCTAAAAAGGTCAGCATAACTGTTGTGGACAACGTGCTGTCAGTTGAACTTGAGGACGAGAAGTCAGTGTCAGTTCCTGTGTCCGTGGTGACAACAGGCGAGGTTGCTTCCGGATATACGGTTGGTAACAGTGTGGCAGCTCCAAACCTCATAACGATAAAGGGTGCTGCAAGTATAGTTTCGAGCATAGATCGTGCAGAGGTGACAGTTGATGTGACCAGTGCAAAGGATGATATAACGACAAACTGTACGCCTGTATTTGTAACCGCTGATGGTGAGAAGATATCAGACAAGTCGATATCCTACGATGAGATATCGATAGCAGTCACAGTTCCGGTATACAAGACTAAGAATATACCTGTTCATGTGGATGTCACAGGAGATCCTGCGGATGGATATCTTGTATCGGATATAACATATGTACCGGAGACCGTTGATATAGGTGGAGACGCATCGATAATAAAGGATATAACAAGCCTTGATATAACGGATGTTGATGTGAGCGGATGTACAGCAGATGTTGAGACGACACTTGATGTATCAAAGTATCTTCCAGAGGGTGTGGTCGTGACAAAGGAGAGCGCATACATCAATGTGAAGATAGCGATCGAGAAATCAGTTACAAGAAATATAACGGTGACCACAGGGGATATCATCCTGAGGGGCAAGCAGAGTGGATACAGCTATGAGATGAGCATGGGTGATAGCAATACGATAACCGTGAGTGGAATCTCAAGTGCGGTGTCCAAGGTATCGGCCAAGAGCCTGAAGCTGTCCATAGATGCTTCCAAGCTCTCATATGGCGATAATACGATCACGCTCAGTGTCCCTGATGGAGATAAGTACACCGTGGTAAATACGTGTACAGTTATGGTAAAGGTTACTGAGACACAGTAGTCATTGTCTGGAGGTGTATGTATATGGATACAGAAAAGTTGAATGAGCTGAGACAGATCATAGAAGATTCGGATAATATCGTTTTCTTTGGCGGTGCAGGAGTATCGACGGAGAGCGGTATACCAGATTTTAGAAGTGTGGATGGACTGTATAATCAGAAGTATAAGTATCCGCCGGAAACTATAATCAGCCACAGCTTTTACAGACGTAACCCGGAGGAATTTTACAGATTCTATAAGGACAAGATGATATTTGCTGATGCAAAGCCGAACAAGGCTCATATAAAGCTGGCGGAGCTTGAGAAACAGGGAAAGCTCAAGGCGGTGATAACGCAGAATATCGACGGACTTCACCAGATGGCAGGTAGCAGGAATGTCATAGAGCTCCATGGTTCTGTTCACAGAAATTACTGTGAGAAATGCCATGCTTTCTATGACCTGGATTATATAGTCAATTCGGATGGTGTGCCTAAGTGTGAAAAGTGCGGAGGCACTGTAAAACCGGATGTGGTGCTGTATGAGGAGGCACTTGATGAGGACAATATGTCGAGGGCACTCCAGTATATATCCGAGGCGGATACGCTGATAATTGGCGGAACCTCACTTGTGGTATATCCGGCAGCAGGACTTATCAGATATTTCAGGGGGCGGAAACTGGTGGTTATAAATATGTCCCCGACACAGTCGGACAGCAATGCAGATCTTCTGATAGCGGATAAGATAGGAGATGTGCTGGGCAGTCTGTAGCATATGACGACAAAGGCATGTTGAAGGCATGCTATACAGATTCTATATAGTATGGAGGACGGTTTATGTATTTTGACAGATCAAATGGCTTCCCGAAAGATTTCCTGTGGGGCAGTGCGTCTGCTGCATATCAGATAGAGGGAGCGTGGAATGAGGATGGCAAAGGCCCATCCAACTGGGATCAGTTCGTAAGGATCCCGGGAAAAACATTTAAGGCTACGACAGGTGATAAGGCGGTTGACCATTACCACAGATACAAGGAAGATGTGGCACTTATGGCGGAGATGGGACTTAAGACTTACAGGTTCTCAATATCCTGGCCAAGGATCATACCTGATGGCAATGGCGAGATAAATGAAAAGGGCTTACAGTTCTATGATGACCTGATCAATGAACTGGTTAAGTATGGAATTGTTCCTATGGTAACAGTGTACCACTGGGATATGCCACAGGCACTTGAGGAGCAGTATCACGGATGGGAGAGCAGACGAATAGTCGATGATTTCGTCAGATACGCAAAGGTTCTGTTTGAGAGATATAGTGACAGGGTAAAGCACTGGATAATCATGAATGAGCAGAATGTATTTACAGGTCTTGGCTGGAATGCAGGAATGCACCCACCAGGAAAGGTTGATGACCAGAAGATGTTCTATCAGGTAAACCATCATGCATTTATGGCACACGCCAAGAGTGTTATTGCACTCAAGGAGATCTGCCCGGATGCTAAGGTCGGTTCATCCTTCGCATACACACCGTCATACGCATTTGACAGAAAGCCTGAAAATGCGATGGCGAAGATGGATTATGATGATCTGAACAACTTCTACTGGATGGATATGTATGCCTATGGCCGTTATCCAAGGGCTGCCGTTGCTTACCTCAAGAGCAAGGATCTAACTCCGGTTATGGAGGACGGTGACGAGGATATCCTCAGGAAGGCTGCAGGTCTCATAGATTTCATGGGTGTAAACTATTATCAGTCATGCGTTGTCGAGCACAACCCGATAGACGGAGTGGGAACGACTCACGAGATGAACACGACCGGCAAGAAGGGCACGGCAAAGGTTCAGGGTGTTCCGGGACTCTACAAGAATCCTGCAAATGAATTCCTCCCTACAACGGACTGGGATTGGACTATCGATCCGATGGGACTTCGTATGTGCTGCAGACAGATCACTTCAAGATACGACCTTCCGATCGTAATATCTGAGAATGGTCTCGGTGCATTTGACAAGTTCGAGAATGGGGAGATCCATGATCCGTACAGGATAGATTACCTGAAACATCACATAGAGGAACTCAAGAAAGCGTGTGATGACGGCTGCCGTGTCCTGGCATACTGCACATGGTCTTACACAGATCTTCTCAGCTGGCTCAACGGATATCAGAAGAGATACGGATTTGTGTATGTGGACAGAGAAGAGGACGAGAACAGTGGAACTCTGAACAGATACAAGAAGGATTCTTATTATTGGTACAAACATGTTATAGAGACCAATGGTGAGGAGCTGTGATAATAGAATAATATCATAACAGGGAGAACCGGCACATAAGTGTTGGTTCTTTTTCGTACTAAAGTTATGCATTTAGTCATTTAATTTTTAAAACTAGCCGTTTGGCTAGTTTACTAAAAGCCCCAGTGTATTATAATTATTTGTTATGTTGATGGCAATATCTGGCAGTAACTGCCAGGGATTAAAGACAGGAGGAAAGGGATAATTATGAAATCAAAGAAATTGGTAACTGGGTTGATTATGGCATGTATATTTGCTGTAGTGATTATTGCGGGAAAGAACTCTGTGAAGGTGCAGGCCGCGGATGGGGATGTGGCAATTGTGACGGATGGCAATGGCGATGAGATCGGATCATATGCTACACTGGCTGATGCATTTGTAGCCGCACAGAATGGCTATACAATATGTATAATTAGTGATATATATGATCCTTCGGCTTCTATAGGATACAATGATGGTGAACATAATAAACATATCATTATAGATCTCAACGGTAAAAGTGTCACTTTGCAGATGATGAATTTTGATTATTCGTTATACGTGAAAAACGGAACATTAAATTGCGGTATCACAAATGGAAGTGTTGGATTTACTAATGCTATGCTGACTTTGTCAAATGTAAAATTCATTACGGATGATATCAACTGGATGACAAATGATGGAATCTGTCTGAATAATGGCTCAAATGTGACACTCAACGGTTCACAGTGTTGGTTTGAAAAACTTGAGATGGATACAGACTGTGTATTCACGGTACAGAACAGTAACGGACTTAGCAACTTTGGGAATATTGCAGATGGATTTGACGGCGTGAAAGAGTTTGTACCAGAGGGACTTTCTGTAGAAGGAACGACAATCATTGATGATGAGACAGGAGCCAAGGCTAAGGATTTTATTCTCCGTTACCGCAGCTTGTCGGATGATGCAGATGTCGCTGTCAGCATTGATCCAAAAACATATGTGTACGATGGAAAAGAAAAGAAACCTGCGGTTACGGTTTCTTATGGCGGAAAGACTCTGACAGAGGGAAAAAGTTACTCATGTGTATATGCGGATAATATTGATGCGGGAACAGCTACAGTTACTATCAAGGGTGAGAATACCATGCATGGACAGATCGTGGAAGAGTTCACAATAGATAAGGCAAAGCAGAAGGCACCTACAGGTTTGGTCGCAACGGCAGAAACTGTGGATGGGAAAAATGATGGTCAGATATCTAATCTGAAGACGTCAATGGAATATAGTGTCGACAAGAAAAAATGGTTGGATTGTGAAAGCACGGTACTTAAGAAACTTGCAGATGGAAATTATTATGTGAGATATAAGGAGACCAAAAATTATTATGCATCTACTGCTGCAAAGGTAGTGGTAAAGAAGGGGAATGTACCAGCAACAAATGAACCGACTACAAATGAACCTTCAACTGAAAAACCAACGTCAAGTGAGCAGACGACAGAGAAGGTAACAACAGAGAGACAGACAACCGATGAGAAAACTAACGTGACCTCAACAGAGAATACAACTGTAGCAGACTCAAAAAAGGGGTCAGGTGTACCAAATACCGGAGATGACGGAAATGTGGCATTGATGCTCATAGTCATGATGGCATGTTTATTAGGGGCTGCCGGGGTGGTAGTTTACCATAGAGAGAAATAATTTAAAATAATAAAAAAATGTTAGCACTCAGTGTTGACGAGTGCTAACGAGTGTGTTATATTATCATCAGACAGGGAAGTGATATTAAGGTATCAGTTCCCTGAAAGTTTAGTTTAGGAGGTAAACAGCTATGGAGATGGATAAATACACACGTAAATCGTTGGAAGTTGTAGAGAAAGCAAAAGAAAAAGCTCTGGAGTACGGCAATCAGGAACTTACGCAGATGCACCTTTTGGCTGGCTTGCTTGAGATAGATGACAGTTTGATAGCCAAGATATTTGAGAAGATGGGCGTGAATGTTACTGGTGCCGTGAATGCGGTGGAGGATAAGCTGGCAAGGTTGCCGAAGGTCAGCGGTGGCAATATGTATGCCGGAAATAACTTCTCAAAGGCTCTCATCCAGGCAGAGAAGGAAGCAAAGCAGATGGGCGACACATATGTGTCTGTTGAGCATTTGTTCCTCGGCATGGTGGATAAGGCTGATTCGGATATCAAGGAGCTTCTTAAAGGCTGGGGAGTTAGCAGGAATGCATTCCTCAAGGAGCTGGCAGAAATCAGAGGTAACCACAAGGTGGACAGTGATGATCCGGAGAGCTCATATGAGGCTATGGAGAAGTTCGGATATGATCTGGTCGAGAGGGCAAGACAGCAGAAACTTGACCCGGTAATAGGACGTGACGCTGAGATACGAAATGTGATCAGGATCCTGTCAAGGAAGACAAAGAACAATCCGGTGCTTATCGGTGAGCCTGGTGTAGGTAAGACTGCGGTTGTAGAGGGACTTGCACAGAGGATACTCAGAGGTGATGTACCAGAGGGACTTAAGAACAAGAAGATATTTGCACTTGATATGGGAGCTCTTGTGGCTGGTGCCAAGTACAGAGGTGAATTTGAAGAGAGACTTAAGAATGTCCTTGATGAGGTTAAGAAGTCTGAGGGTGAAGTGATTATGTTCATCGATGAGCTTCACACTATCGTCGGAGCAGGCAAGACTGATGGTGCAATGGATGCGGGAAACATGCTTAAGCCTATGCTCGCCAGAGGTGAGCTGCACTGTATAGGTGCCACAACACTGAACGAGTACAGACAGTATATAGAGAAGGATGCGGCTCTTGAGAGACGTTTCCAGCCGGTTATGGTGGATGAGCCAACCGTTGAAGATACAATATCTATCCTTCGAGGAATCAAGGAGAGGTACGAGGTGTTCCATGGAGTTAAGATATCAGATGGTGCCCTTGTAAGTGCAGCGGTTCTTTCCAACAGATATATAACAGACAGATTCCTGCCGGATAAGGCAATAGATCTTGTTGACGAGGCGTGTGCCATGATCAAGACAGAGCTTGATTCAATGCCTGTTGAAGTGGATGAGATCACACGTAAGATAATGCAGCTGGAGATTGAGGAGACAGCCCTTAAGAAGGAGGAGGATAATCTGTCAAAGCAGAGACTGGCAGACCTTCAGGCTGAACTGGCAGAACTCAAGGATCAGGCAAATTCCCTGAAAGCAAAGTGGGAGAATGAAAAGGCTGCAGTTGAGAAGATAAGAACACTCAAGGAAGAGATGGAGCAGGTCAAGGCCGATATACAGGCTGCTCAGAGAAACTATGACCTGAACAAGGCAGCAGAGCTTCAGTATGGTAAGCTTCCTGCTATCCAGAAGGAACTTGCAGAGGCTGAGTCTACAGCTTCAGATAAGGAGAGGGAGCTCGTACATGAGGTGGTTTCAGAGGACGAGATATCCAAGATCGTATCCAAGTGGACGGGAATACCTGTTGCAAAACTTACGGAGAGTGAAAAGAGTAAAACTCTTAATCTTGCCAGTGAACTTAAGAAGAGAGTTGTAGGTCAGGATGAGGCTGTTGAGTATGTCAGCGATGCGATCATCAGATCAAAAGCAGGAATAAAGGATCCTAGCAAGCCAATCGGTTCATTTATATTCCTTGGACCAACCGGTGTAGGTAAGACAGAGCTTGCAAAGAGTCTTGCTGCGGCGCTGTTTGACAATGAGCAGAACATGGTCCGTATCGATATGAGTGAATACATGGAGAAATACTCCGTG
>ERZ780086.382-NODE-382-length-12164-cov-3.18193_pt1 | contig 12164 bp, 7 predicted proteins | sample MGYA00511575_ERZ780086 | MGnify/ENA primary metagenome ERZ780086 (study PRJEB29588, sample SAMEA2161917) | human gut metagenome | biome: human gut; feature: human-associated habitat; material: faeces | place: Denmark | collected 2008/2010 ...
AACAAATCATGAGAAGCCATGCTCAGTAAGTTCAAATTAAACCAGCTCTATTTCAAGGACACACAGTTTGCCAACCTCATGACACGGCGCATTTTCAACGTCCTTCTGATAGCCAATCCTTACGATGCTTTCATGCTGGAAGATGACGGCCGCATCGACGAAAAGATATTCAATGAATACACTTCGCTCTCCTTGCGCTACCCTCCCCGTTTCACGCAGGTTTCCACTTGCGAGGAGGCGCTGACACAGCTGTCCTCCATCTCTTTCGACCTCATCATCTGCATGCCGGGCACGGGAGACAACGACAGCTTCGACGTGGCACGATACATCAAAAACCTGTATGAACAGATTCCGATGGTGATACTTACCCCTTTCAGCCACGGCATCACCAAGCGTATTGCCAATGAAGACCTCAGTCCCTTTGAGTATGTGTTCTGCTGGCTGGGAAACACCGACTTGCTGGTTTCCATCATCAAGCTGATAGAGGACAAGATGAACCTGGAGCACGACGTCAACGAAGTGGGTGTGCAGCTCATCCTGCTGGTGGAAGACGGCATCCGCTTTTACTCCTCCATCCTGCCCAATCTGTATAAATTCGTATTGAAGCAGAGCCAGGAATTCTCTACTGAAGCACTGAATGCCCACCAGCGCACACTGCGCATGAGGGGACGTCCCAAAATTGTACTGGCACGTACCTATGAAGAAGCCTTTGGCATCTACCAAAAATATAAGAATAATATATTAGGTGTCATCACCGACGTACGCTTCCCCCGCGTAGAACGGGGCGAGAAGGACGGACTGGCCGGTATCAAGCTCTGTGCCGCCATCCGCAAGGAAGACCCGTTTGTACCCCTTATCATACAGTCCAGCGAATCGGACAACGCAGCGTATGCAGCCAAATACGATGCCGCCTTCATCGACAAGAATTCCAAAAAGATGGATGTGGACCTGCGCCGTATTGTATCAGACAATTTCGGCTTCGGCGACTTTATCTTCCGCAACCCGGACACGCTGGAAGAGATTGCCCGCGTAAAGAATCTCAAAGAGCTGCAGAACATTCTTTTTGCTGTTCCGGCAGAATCATTCCTTTACCACATCAGCCGCAACCACGTCAGCCGCTGGCTCTACTCACGTGCCATGTTTCCCGTGGCAGAGTTCCTGCGGCCCATCACCTGGAATAGCTTGCAAGACGTGGATGCCCACCGTAAAATTATCTTCGAGGCTATCGTGAAATACCGCAAGATGAAAAACCAGGGAGTAGTGGCAGTCTTCAGGCGCGACCGCTTTGACCGATACTCCAACTTTGCCCGTATTGGCGACGGTTCGCTGGGAGGCAAGGGGCGCGGACTGGCTTTCATCGACAACCTGGTGAAGCATCACCCCGAGTTCGAAGAGTTTGAGAATGCCCGTGTCGCCATCCCCAAGACCATCGTGCTCTGTACCGATGTGTTCGACGAGTTTATGGATACCAACAATCTGTATCAGATAGCCTTGTCCGATGCCGACGATGACGTCATCCTGCGCTACTTCCTCAAAGCAAAGCTGCCCGACCGCCTGGTGGAGGACTTCTTCACCTTCTTCGACGTGGTGAAGTCGCCCCTTGCCATCCGTTCGTCCTCGTTGTTGGAAGACTCGCACTACCAACCCTTCGCCGGTATCTACAACACCTATATGATTCCCTATCTGGACGACAAGTACGAGATGCTGCGCATGCTGAGCGATGCCATCAAGGGAGTATATGCTTCGGTCTACTTCCGCGACTCGAAGGCATACATGCAGGCAACGAGCAACGTTATCGACCAGGAAAAGATGGCTGTCATCCTGCAAGAGGTAGTGGGCAACCAGTATGGTGACCGCTACTACCCCAGCATGTCCGGTGTGGCACGTTCGCTCAACTACTACCCCATCGGTGACGAGAAGGCAGAAGAAGGTATCGTCAATCTGGCGCTCGGTTTAGGTAAATACATCGTGGACGGTGGCATGACGCTCCGCTTCTCGCCCTATCACCCCAACCAGGTGCTGCAAACCAGCGAAATGGAGATTGCCCTCAAAGAGACTCAGACCCGCTTCTATGCCCTCGACCTGCGCAATGCCGGTCACGACTTCTCCATCGACGACGGCTTCAACCTGCTGAAACTGCACGTCAAAGAAGCGGAAAAGGACGGAGCACTGAACTACATAGCCTCCACCTACGACCCTTACGACCAGATTATCCGCGACGGGCTTTATCCCGGCGGACGCAAAGTCATCACCTTTGCCAACATCCTGCAACACGACGTATTCCCCCTGCCACGCATCCTGCAACTGGCTTTGAAATACGGAGAGCAGGAGATGCGCCGTCCCGTAGAGATAGAGTTTGCCGCCACCATGAGCCGCGAGAAGGACAAAACCGGCACCTTCTACCTGCTGCAAATCCGCCCGATAGTCGACACCAAGGAGATGCTGGATGAAGACCTTACCGCCATTCCGGACGACCAGGTACTGCTCCGTTCCAACAACTCATTGGGACATGGCATCATGAACGAGATACATGACATTATCTATGTGAAGACAGACGACTATAGTGCCTCCCACAACCAGGAGATTGCCTGGGAGATAGAGAAGCTGAACCAGCAGTTCCTGGACGAAGGCCGCAACTATGTCCTTGTAGGTCCCGGACGCTGGGGTAGCAGTGACACCTGGCTCGGCATCCCCGTGAAGTGGCCGCACATCAGCGCTGCCCGCGTGATAGTGGAAGCCGGACTGACCAACTACCGGGTAGACCCCAGCCAGGGAACCCACTTCTTCCAGAACCTGACCTCCTTTGGAGTGGGATACTTTACCATCAACGCCTTTATGAATGACGGCGTATACAACCAGGAATTCCTGAATGCACAGCCTGCCGTACACGAGACGAAGTACCTGCGGCATGTACATTTCCACCAGCCGATGGTGGTAAAGATGGATGGCAAGAAGAAACTGGGAGTGGTGCTGATGCCCGAAGAATAAATCAGTCCGTCAGCCGGTGCAGCACAATCATCACCACCTCTGCGGGAGCAAACATGCGGATGGCTTTCTGCGAAGTGCCGATGCCGTTGGTGACAATCATCGGGATGTTCTTTGAGTTGTACTTCAGCCCGGAGAGGAACCGCTGCCCGTAGTGCGAGGGGACTATCGGTGCATAAAGCCCGAACAGCGTCACCTGCCCGCCATGCGTGTGTCCGGCCAGGATGAGATCGGAGTTTGTCACCGGGACGTCCTCGGCATAGTCTGGCGTATGCGTCAGCAGGATTACGAAATCGTCGGGCGAAAGGCCGAGTGTGGGCGATGTGCCGTTCTTGCCCAAGTCGAAAGGATTGCGCACGCCCGCCACAAGAATCCGCTCACCGCCACGCCGCAGGGTGTCCACCTTATGCTCCAGCAGATGCATGCCATAATGCCTCATTTCGCGCACGATGTCGTCATAGCAAGCCTCGTAGTCATTGTTGCCAAGCACGGCATAGGTGCCCAACGGCGTCTTCACTTGCGCCAGGGCAGCCATGACGGGCGGCACGTACTGGCAGCCTTCGTGAAAGTCACCGCCAATCAGCAGCACGTCGGCCTTCTGGTCTATGAGCAGGCGGACCAGGTCCTTCAATCCCTCCTCCTTCAGCAGGCTTTTGTAGTGCAGGTCGGAGACAAAGGCGATGCGGAAGCCCTCGAAGGCGGCAGGCACGTCGCGATGCGTGAAGTCGTACGTCTTAATGCGGCTGACGCCCTTATAGGCCGAGCCTACGTGGGTGGTTTTCGATGTGATTCTTGTACCTCGCTGCACAATTACCTTTTGTACCGGTGCCGTTTTCTTTATCTGCTGTTTCTTTACCTCGCCCTTCGCCGGCTGGCGGCGGACATTACGCAAATCAGACTGGTCAAAGGTGAACATCGGCGAAAGGCGGGCAGGCAACCCGATAGTATCGCCAAGCTGCGTGCTGTCTGCCTGCATGACTGGCTGCGGCAACGACACGGTAATCATCCGCTTGGAACGGCAGGAAGACAAGAGCAGCAGAGAAAGAATGGATATGTAGACTAACTTCTTCATCATAAGTGGGTACAAATATAGGGATTTTCAGTATTTTTGCTGGCAGATGCCGAACTAAATTGGAACTACGATGAACGAGATTAAACAGAATTCACCCTACGCATGGTTTCTCGCCGCCCGCCCCAAGACGTTGACGGGAGCCATCATCCCGGTATTGCTGGGCAGTGCCCTTGCCTTCAGCGACGGACAGTTCAAGACCGCACCCGCCCTGCTGTGCGCCCTCTTTGCCTGCGGCATGCAGATTGCCGCCAACTTTATCAACGACCTCTTCGACTTCCAGAAAGGGACCGACCGTCGGGAAGACCGGCTGGGGCCACAGCGCGCCTGCGCCGAAGGTTGGATTACGCCGGCAGCCATGAAAACCGGCATCGGCATCGCACTGACACTGTCGTGCCTGGCAGGGCTGGCAGTGCTGTTCACCGTCTGGGGGCAGCTGCCCCACGGAGGCTGGGAACTGGTGGTGCTGGGCGTGGTGTGCATACTGTTTGCTTTCCTCTATACCACGCTGCTCTCCTATCGGGGCTGGGGCGACGTACTGGTGCTGGTGTTCTTCGGCTTCGTGCCCGTATGCGGCACCTACTACGTGCAGGCCTATACGCTGAATATGGATGTGGTGGTGCTGTCGCTCGTCAGTGGCCTCGCCATAGACACCTTGCTGATGGTGAACAACTATCGCGACCGCGAGCAGGATGCCGTGAGCGGCAAGTGTACGCTGGTGGTACGCTACGGCAAGAAGTTCGGTGAGAATATGTATCTGGCACTGGGCATCGCCGCCGTGCTGCTCTGCTTCTGGTTTGTCTACACGGGCAAGCTGACTCCGCTGGAATTTATCTGGGCTCCCTGCGTCTATCTCTATATGCACGCACTGACGTGGCGCAAAATGATACAGATAGGTAGCGGTAAAAAGCTGAACAGCATACTGGGCGAGACGTCGCGCAATATGCTGTTCTTAGGATTACTGTTAGCGGTGGCGCTGAATTGAGAGGTTAGAGGTTAAGGATTAGCGGTTAGACCCTAATCCCTAAACCTTAACCTCTACCTCCATACATCTGTTCGTAATACTTCTGATAATCACCGCTGGTCACTTCTTCCACCCACGGCTGGTTGTTCAGGTACCATTCAATGGTCTTGACGATGCCGACCTCGAACTTCGTCTCCGGATACCAGCCCAGGGCATTGGTAATCTTTGTGGGGTCGATGGCATAACGCTGGTCGTGACCTAGGCGGTCTTTGACGAAGGTGATAAGGTCTTCGTTTATCCAGCTGATGTCAATCGTGCCGTCGGCGGCTTTTACTTGTTTCTTCAGCACTGCACGGTAACGGGGTTCTTCCTCCATCAAGCGGCGGACGGTGGCAATAGTCAGCTTCACGATTTCAAGATTGGTCTTTTCGTTGTGACCGCCTACGTTGTAGACTTCGCCTTCCACACCCTCGCGGACAACCAGGTCGATAGCTTTGCAGTGGTCTTCCACGTAGAGCCAGTCACGCACGTTACTGCCGTCGCCATAGACGGGGAGGTTCTTGCCTTCGAGAATATTCTTGATGATAAGCGGAATCAGCTTTTCGGGGAAGTGATAAGGACCGTAGTTGTTGGAACAGCGGGTGATAGTGACGGGCATCTTATAGGTATCGTGATAGGCCATCACTACCATATCGGCACTCGTCTTGCTGGCGCTGTAAGGGCTGTGCGGGCAGAGCGGGGTTTGCTCTGTGAAGTAGCCTTCGGCACCAAGTGAGCCGTAAACTTCGTCGGTAGACACTTGATGGTAACGAACGCCTTTGCGCCAAGTGGGATAACCGGACTCGTCCTTACCCGTGACCCAGGCACGGCGGGCGGCATCGAGCAAGTTTTGTGTACCCAGGATGTTGGTCATCAGGAAAAGCTGGGGATTCTCTATGCTACGGTCTACGTGGCTCTCGGCAGCAAAATTCACTACGTAATCGAACTTATACTTGGCAAACAGTTCGTCGGCAAGCACGCGGTCGCAGATGTCACCTTTTACAAAAAAGCAACGTTCATCGTCAATGTCATTGGCAATGGTGCCCAGATTGCCTGCGTAGGTCAAGGCATCCAGTATCACCACTTTAATATCATTATGTTTTGCCAGGATATATTTAATATAGTTGGCGCCGATAAAACCGGCGGCACCGGTTACGAGATAAGTCTTCATGAGAATTAAAAATTATAAATTAAAAATTAAAGTCAGCGGGCCTTTATAGGAGAACTATTCTCCTTCTCTTTTTGGGGAACAAAGAGTTCATCGCTTCGATTCAGCCAGTTCCATCAGGTATTTGCCATATTCGGTCTTGCCAAGCTGTTCACCCAAGCGATACAGCTGGTCTACATCTATCCAGCCCTTGCGCCAGGCAATCTCTTCGATACAGCTCACGCGGAAGCCTTGACGGTTCTGGATGGTGGCGACAAAATTGCTGGCTTCCAGCAGGCTGTCGCAATTGCCGGTGTCGAGCCAGGCAAAGCCACGGCCGAAGAGCTCCACTTTCAGCGTGCCCTCGTCCAGATAGAGACGGTTGAGGTCGGTAATTTCGTATTCGCCGCGAGCAGAGGGCTTCAAGGAGGCGGCTTTCTCTGTCACAGTGGAGTCGTAGAAGTACAGTCCGGGGACGGCATAGTTGCTTTTAGGATTGGCAGGCTTTTCTTCCAGCGAGACGGCTTTGCCGTTGGCATCAAACTCCACTACACCGTAGGCACGGGGGTCCTTGACGTAATAACCAAAGATGCAGGCACCCTTGTCTATGGAAGCGGCACGCTTCAGCATGGCGGAGAAGCCTTGACCGTAGAACATGTTGTCGCCCAGAATAAGGCAGCCCGGTCCGCCGTCCAAGAACTCTGCACCCAGCACAAAGGCTTGTGCCAGTCCGTTGGGATTCTCTTGTATCTTATAGGAAAAGGACATACCGAGTTCTTCACCGGTTCCCAGCAGCTCGCGGAACATGGGTAAGTCACGTGGAGTAGAGATAATAAGCACTTCGCGAATTCCCGCCAACATCAGTGTAGAGAGCGGGTAGTATATCATCGGCTTGTCGTAGACGGGCATTATCTGCTTGGAGATAGCCTTGGACAACGGATAGAGACGAGTGGCACTGCCACCTGCAAGAATAATTCCTTTCATATTTCAGTTCTTTTTCGGTGATACTTCAAAATGGAGAATAAAATAAGAAGGAGGACGATGCCCCACGGCTCTACTTGCTATTCGGGTACAAAGATAATGGAAAAATTCGATTAAGTGAAGGCTTGGTTTCATCTTTTTACTTCATTGCTTTGCTTACTCCGGTACATTGTTTTGCTTACTTCAGTGCGTAACGGCCGTCACCCCTTGATGAAACGGTCTTTACCTCAGCGTGTAACGACCTTTACCAAATAGTGTAACGGCCTTTACCCAATAGCGTAACAACCTTTACATTAGCATGTAACGGCTTTTACACTATAGCGCAAGCAATCGGTAAATACAATCCATTGAAAATAAACAAACTACATCATCGGTCAGCAAGTTCTATCACCTCCAAATCTTTAAACGTTCCCCCATCAACCGCAAAGCGTACCATCGTACGCACCTTATGGAAACCTTGAATGCCCGCAGCGCCCGGATTGATGTGGAGTACATCCAACGTCTTGTCATACTTCACCTTCAGTATATGCGAGTGCCCGCTGATGAACAGCTTTGGGGGACGCACCAGAATGCTGCCCTTGATGGAAGGGTCGTAGTTGCCGGGATAACCGGGGTGTGTCGCCGGGACCCCCGCCGATATGCTTCATCAGCACCTCCGCCCCATCCACCGTGAAACGGAGAATCTGCGGATAGAGCTGCCGTATCTCCTGCCCGTCAATATTGCCATACACGGCACGGAAGGGACGGAAAGCCGCCAGCTTCTGTGCCACTTCCAGCGAACCGATGTCACCGGCATGCCATATTTCGTCACAGCCCTCAAAATATTGCAGGTACTTTTCATCCCAGTAGCCATGCGTATCCGATAATAAACCAACTTTTGTCATCTTTCCTTTGTTTATTAAGACAAAGGTAATTATATTTGGGAAGAATACAATGTGGTAATGTGCTAATATGCCACATTAACACCTTAACACCATGGACAACAGATATTTCAAACGTGACATCAGCTGGCTTTCCTTCAACTACCGCGTACTGCTGGAAGCGGAAGACGAGACATTGCCGCTATACGAACGCATCAACTTTATTTCTATATACTCTTCCAATCTGGAAGAATTCTACAAGATACGCGTAGCCGACCATAAGGCCATAGCCACCGGAGCCTCGCAAAGCGATGAAGAGACTATGCAGTCTGCCGCCGAACTGGTAGATGAAATCAACCAAGAAGTCAATCGCCAACTGGAGGAACGTATCCGCATCTACGAACAGAAGATACTGCCCGCCCTGCGGAAACATCACATCATATTCTATCAAAGCCGCAACGTAGAACCGTTTCACCGCGATTTTGTGCGCAGCTTCTTCCGCGAAGAGATATTCCCCTATCTGGCCCCGGTGCCCGTAAGCAAGGACAAGGTGATTTCATTCCTGCGCGACAACCGTCTCTATCTAGCCGTACGGCTTCATCTGAAAGGAGCTCCCGCCAGTTCTCCAAACCGCATCCAGTATTTCGTGATGAAACTGCCGTACAGCAAAGTGCCGCGCTTCATCCAGCTGCCCAAGGTGGGGAAAGACTATTATCTGATGTTCATTGAAGACATCATCAAGGCCAATCTGGATACCATCTTCCCCGGTTATGAAGTGGACAGCAGTTATTGCATCAAGATTTCACGCGATGCGGATATTCTGATAGACGATGCCGCCAATACCTCCGAAATCATCGAGCAGGTGAAGAAGAAGGTAAAGAAACGCAAGATAGGCGCCGTGTGCCGTTTTGTATACGACCGCGCCATGCCCCAGGACTTCCTCGACTTTCTGGTAGATGCCTACCGCATAGACCGCCGGGAGCTGGTGCCGGGAGACAAGCACCTCAACATGGAGGATTTGCGGCATCTGCCTAATCCCAACCAAAGCGTACGTCCCATCAAGAAACCCCAGCCCATGAAGCTGACCTGCCTGGACGAACGCGAATCCATCTTCCGCTATGTGGAGAAGAAGGACCTGCTGCTGCATTATCCCTACCACTCCTTCGACCACTTCATCCATTTTCTATATGAAGCCGTCCACGAACCCACCGTGCGTGAAATCATGGTGACCCAGTATCGCGTGGCAGAGAACTCCACCGTCATCAACACCCTAATAGCCGCCGCACAGAACGGAAAGAAAGTCACCGTCTTTGTGGAACTGAAAGCCCGCTTCGACGAAGAAAACAACCTCGCCACCGCCGAGATGATGAAAGCCGCCGGCATCAACATCATTTTCAGCATACCAGGACTAAAGGTACATGCCAAAGTAGCCCTCGTGCTACGCCGCGACAAGGAAGGGCGCAAACTGACAAGCTACGCCTACATCAGCACCGGCAACTTCAACGAAAAGACCGCCACCCTCTATGCGGACAGCGGACTATTCACCTGCAACCCGGTGATTGTAAACGACCTGCACAACTTGTTCCGTACTCTGCAGGGAAAGGAAAATCCAGTGTTCCACCGCCTGCTTGTGGCCCGCTTCAACCTGATTCCTGAACTGAACCGCCTCATCAATCACGAAATAGAACTGACCCGGCAAGGCAAGCAAGGACGGATTATCCTAAAAATGAATGCCCTGCAAGACCCCGCCATGATAGACCGCCTCTACGAAGCCTCGCAAGCCGGTGTAGAGATAGACCTCATTGTCCGCGGCATCTGCTGCCTCATCCCCGGGCAGGAGTACAGCCACAACATCCGCGTGACACGCATCGTGGATACCTTTCTGGAACATGCCCGTGTGTGGTACTTCGGCAACGGCGGCGCACCCAAGCTCTTCCTCGGCTCGCCGGACTGGATGCGGCGTAACTTGTACCGCCCCTTCCCTCCCCCCGCCGTATCGAAGCCGTCACCCCCATTCTGGACCCGGACTTGAAGCAAGAGCTCATCGATATGCTATCCATACAACTGTCGGACAAACGGAAAGCCTGCTTTGTGGACGACCGGTTGCGAAACCGCTGGAAGTCGTCGCGACCGCAAAAGGAGAAGGTACGGTCGCAATATAGCTTTTACGAATACTTGAGAGAGAAAATATAAACAACTCTGCCCCAATATACCTCCGGCTCAACTGTCTTTTATAGGACACAGACGTACGGCAGTTCCTCCACTACGTGCTTGCCGAATGGTGAGGGTATCACTATAAGTCACTTCGCGCTCTTCTATAAGTATAGCAGCAGGACATGTCTCATAATCGGCCTCAGGAGCATCACGATAAATAGTAGCCAGATATCTTTTATCTGTATCGAGAAAAGACAGACTGATATTAGCCGTTCGTTCCTCATCTCCCGTGATACTGCCTATATACCAGCATCCCTCTCCTTTATCACAACGGGCAATAGTAACATAACTGCCAATGCATGCTTCCGGCACCACTGTTCTGCTCCAATCTGTAGGACAAGATACTATAAAATTAAAAGGTTCCGGATTAGCCTCGTAATTCTCTATTTCATCCGAAACCATTTGTAACGGTGAATAGAGCACCACAAACAGCGCCAATTGTTTGGCCAGTGTGGTATGTACACGTGTCTGTGGCATTACATCGTTAACAAACCGAAACGTCACCGGTGTAAAGTCCATCGGGCCTGCCAACCCACGAGTGAAAGGCAATATTACGGTATGAGAGGGAGGATTTCCACCATCTACATCCCAAGCGTCCCATTCTTGTCCACGTACTCCCTCTTGTGTCATCAGATTAGGAAAAGTACGCTGCAAACCTGTAGGAATCACCGGTTCATGATTATCAATACAGATACGGTGACGGGCAGCAGCCTCTATTACCTTGCGATAATGAAGTACACCAAACTGACTGCTATGATATTCTTTCCCATCAAGCAAATCGCCCACATAACCCGTTTTTACTTGATGCACACCATATTTCTCATAGAACTTGAAACCATCTTCCATCTGATTTTCATAATTGGAAACATTACCGCCAGTTTCATGATGTCCTATCAAAGCTACTCCTTTGCTACGCCCATAATCAGTAATACGTTGTATATCAAAATCGGTATAAGGTTTTGTGAAACTAAACTTCCAAGTAGCCCAGTCTTCATTCCACCCTTCCACCAGTACACCTCCCAGGTTATTGGCAGCAGCAAAATCGATGTGACGCATTGTATTCTCTGTTGTGGCCCCATGATGGGGACCGGCATGCCAGGTGTTATGCTTCATGTGATAAGTCCACCAAATTCCAATATAGCGCATAGGTTGTATCCAGGAAGTATCGGTTATACGACAAGGTTCATTAAGATTTAACATGAGACGGGAAAGAAGCAAATCACCGGCAGATTCAGCCACTATCATTGTACGCCAAGGAGATACACGGGTATCGGTAACACGTACTTTCTCACCTGTACTCCAAGGTGTAAGAGCCGCACGTAATGTAACCGTTTTATTATCTTCAACTTGTTCAACCGGCTTCAAGTTCATGGCAGCATAATCTGTAAGATTTGCTTCATGAATAGCCAAATAAAGGCTATCTGTTGTCTCAATCGTCACCGGAGTGCTTACCCATCCCATCTTACTAAGAGTTTTTTTCTCAAATAAGGCCTCGTAAAAACGAACTCCTTTCACTGGAATACTCCAAGCATCATAATCTGCAGGAAAAACGAATTCAGTCACTTCGTCATCAATAAGAAACTCTTGTAGCTGTTGCTGGCGCGGGAACTCATACCGGAATCCCATCCCATCATCAAAAAGACGAAAAATAATATTCAGTTCCCGCTCCAACGATGTTTCTTCCTTGAGGCATACCCTCAATTCATTATAATGATTTACAATTTCAGCCTCTTCCCCCCATACTGGTTGCCACACATCATTATGCGAATCATGCTTAACCTCTTTTAGAACGAAACCAGTCAAAAGATCTGGCGCATCCTTCAAAACCAATCCCAGACGTGAAGGAAGTAAAATATTCTTCCCCGCATGTCTTAAACAATATCGGGGAGCACCTTCTTCATCAAG
>ERZ780086.409-NODE-409-length-11572-cov-3.53185_pt1 | contig 11572 bp, 10 predicted proteins | sample MGYA00511575_ERZ780086 | MGnify/ENA primary metagenome ERZ780086 (study PRJEB29588, sample SAMEA2161917) | human gut metagenome | biome: human gut; feature: human-associated habitat; material: faeces | place: Denmark | collected 2008/2010 ...
GGGTTCAGAGGTAATGACTCCCTATGAGAAATACAATAGATATAGGCCTTTTTGATGGTCGGAATCAAGCTCCTTTTTCTTCGGAAGCAGCAGGCAGTACCCGCTGGAAATCTCTGCCGGACGGAGACTGGAATACCTGCAAATCGAATTCGGGGATGATTGCCAGCACATGGTCGAACACATCCGCCTGCACCCCTTCATAGGGCACCCAATCCTTCAGCGCACAGAAGAAATAAAGTTCTATCGGGATACCGCGGTCGGTAGGCTGGAGTTGGCGCACCATGCAGGTCAGTTCCTGATTTACGTCGGGAAGACTTTTCAAATAAGCCGTCAGATACGCCCGGAACACCCCCAGATTGGTCTGGCGGCGTCCGTTGACGAGGATGGGGTTATCTTGTACTTTTCAATCACTTCCTCCGTCTGCTCCACATAATCTTTCAGTAGCTGTATCTTGCGATATTTTGCCAGCATCTCCGGGGTACAGAAACGGACGCTGGTCATGTCGATATTGATGCTGCGCTTCACTCGCCGCCCACCGCTCTCGCGCATGCCGCGCCAGTTCTGGAAGGAGTCGCTGACAAGCAGATAAGGAGGGATGGTGGTAATGGTATTGTCCCAGTTGCGCACTTTCACGGTGTTCAGTGTCACTTCTATCACCGTGCCGTCGGCGCCATACTTGGGCATGGCAATCCAATCGCCCACCTTCAGCATGTCGTTGGCCGAAAGCTGCACACCGGAGACAAAGCCCATAATGGAATCCTTGAATACCAGCATCAGGATGGCTGCCGAAGCACCCAATCCGGCAAGCAGCGAAAGCGGGTCGCGGCCTATCAGTTCGCCCACGACCACAATGCCGCCCACCAGCCATAGGATGACTTGCATGGTTTGCAACATCCCCTTTAAAGGGCGGTCACGAAATTGCTCCTTCTCACTGTATACACTGTAAACAGCCTTCAGGAACGAGTTAACGAAACTCAGGAAAGTAATGATGATGTAAATAAGGCAGATACGCCGGATGAAATCCATTGCCGATGAACCGACTTCGACAAATGCCAATGGAACAAACAGATAGATGATAACGGGAGCCACCATGCGGCTGAGGTGCACCATCACTTTACGGTCGAATACGATGTCGTCCCACGTAGCCTTGGTCTTCTTCACCAGTTGTGCCACTACCTTCAGCAGGATTTAAGCAACGGCAAGTATCAGTGCAAAGGCTATGAACTGGTCGAACATGTCGGCACGGGAAGGGGATATGCCCCACCCGATTAAAAGGTCGTCTATCTTCTTCAATATCTCCATAATCGTATGTTTATCATAACGGCAATCTTATCTACGCGACTGCTCCTCCCGCTCAAGGAACTCCATGATATCTTCTTTCAACCACTGATAAAGATAAAGGTTCTTGTAGCCGCTGTTTTTTTTCAGCATCACGGATACATTGACCTGACTGTTCTCATACCCCGTCAGTTCGTTGCGGAACTGTTCGTTATGCTCTGCCAGGCGCTTTATCTCCTGCTCGCGTTCACGACGCAGCACCGTACATACCGGGATAAGGATTTTCAGCACTACACAATCCATGATATGGTGTCCTTGGATATAAAGATAGGTATTGTCCGGAGTCAGTCCCAAACGTTCCAACTCCGTGCCCAGCTGCTCCACCCGGTCGATGTAGCGGGGGAAACGGGCTTGCAGTTCGGACAGCTTTGCCGACACCGTCTTTTGCATCTCGTCCAGACTACGGTAAGGATGACGCAGGTTTATCTCCTGCAGGCGCACGCAGGCGTTGAAGTCGTACATCGGGAAGGTATGCGTGTCGTGCTGGCGGTAGAACCAGACATTCCACAGAAACAGCGCTGAGAATAACGCTTCAGAAAAGCGGGGAAGTCCAGGATATGCCGGTCGTTCAGCGTGGCCTGCACACAGACTTCATGCAGACTGTCGGCAAAGCAGTGGAAGTTCTCGATGGCATAGCCATAAGTCTGGAAGATATAGGGATTCTTGTTTATCTTATGCGACACCTTGGTGGCACCTTGCAGCAGGAAGTCGTAGTCGCTGTCTACACAAGCTATCAGGCTGCGGCCCAGCTCCGATGTGTTCAACGTATTCATCAGCACCATCTTCTTGCCCTTTGCCAGAGAGGTGGCCGAGGGAAGCATCACTTGAAAATAACGTTCCTCATTCTCGAACTCGGACAGCAGCGTCCGCCAGAAAGCGATGTCGTCATAGCTTTCCACATACGCCACTATGCGCCTGCGTGCTCTCTTGGGGGACAACTTGCGGGCGGCATCCAGATAGGCGGAAGTAAGGTTATGTCTTAGGGAAGTGGACACTTGGGTAGGGATTAAGGATTAGGGATTAGGGATGAGATTTCGCTGACTTCGGTGACGGCATCCAGCCAGCCTTCCATGATGACGGCGGGCGAATGGGTGGTGAGGATAAGCTGCACATTGGGATTCAGGCTGCGTATCATGCCGATGAGCTTCTGCTGCCATTCGATGTGCAGGGAGGCTTCCGGCTCGTCCATGAAGAGTACGCAGTGGTCATCGTCACGCACCAGCACGGTCAGCAGGATGACCAGCATCTGCTTCTCGCCCGAAGACAGTTTGTAGGGCAGCAGGCGCTCGCCGTTCTGATAGAAAACGATGTCGTTGCTTTTGCGGTCTATCGTCTTATGGGTATAGCTGAAAAGCTCGTCAATCATATCCTGGAACTTCCGCTTGGGGAGGGAAAGGGAGGGAGCCAGGCTGCGCTGCTCTTCGTCACCGCTGAGCAGCTCTATCATCTTGTTGCCGATGTTCACCTGGTAGTCCAGATAACGGCGCTGGAGCAGATAGAGCTGCCAGTCCAGTTCCGACTTCACGTTGGCATCGGCCATGCGTGCCGTAAAGTCGCCCATGATAAGGGGGCGGTCGTAGCTGCGGATTACATCATAGGGGATAAAGGTGGCTGCGGGGTTGTCGAAGTAGACGTGTACGCCGTTCTTCTCGTCACTCTTCACTTCACCCGATGTCTGTTCCAGATAGTTGACCGAACGGTTCAGGATAGTGGTCTTCCCCACTCCGTTGATGCCGGAAAGTATATTGACGTCAGGACGCAGGTCCCAGGCAATATCGTACCGATGCCACAATCCGTGTATTTCGATACGCTTGATGTAATTGGCTTGTACTTCCATGGTTTCTTGCTTTTAATTAGAAGCAAATATACACGATAATCTCTTATTTCTACGCCCATGAACCAGAAAAATCATATAATGAAAGATTTTCTCTTTTCAGAAAATAGTTGTTCTTTTACACCCGCAAAGAACAAAAGAGTATGGACAAGAACATTCAAGGGCATCTGTTCGCCCTTACCGCAAATATCTTATGGGGGCTGATGGCACCTATCGGCAAGTCGGCCTTAGCGGAGTTTTCCGCGTTGTCAGTAACCACATTCCGCATGGTAGGCGCAGCCGCCTGCTTCTGGCTCCTCTCCTTATTCTGCAAACGCGAACAGGTGGACCACCGGGACATGCTGAAGATATTCTTCGCCGCACTCTTCGCACTGGTATTCAATCAGGGTGTCTATATCTTCGGACTCTCCATGACTTCGCCCATAGACGCCTCCATCGTTACAACCACGCTGCCTATCGTCACCATGATAGTGGCTGCAATCTATCTGAAAGAACCGGTCACCAACAAGAAAGTGCTGGGCATCTTTGTAGGGGCTATGGGAGCATTTATACTCATCATGAGCAGCCAGACCACCGGTGCCGGCAATGGCAGCCTCATCGGAGACCTTCTCTGCCTGCTCGCCCAAATCAGCTTCTCCATTTATCTGACCGTATTCAAGGGGTTGTCGCAAAAATACTCTCCCATCACCCTGAACAAATGGATGTTTGTCTATGCCTCCATGTGCTACATCCCGTTCTCTTACCACGACGTGGCTGCCATACAGTGGAGCGAAATATCTACAGCCGCCCTGCTGCAAGCGGGATATGTGGTTGTGGGAGGAAGCTTCCTTGCCTATATCTTCATAATGAGTGCGCAGAGGCTGTTGCGCCCCACTGTGGTGAGCATGTACAACTACATGCAGCCCATCGTGGCCTCAACCGTTGCCATCATCTTAGGATTGGGAGTGTTCAATTTGGAAAAGGGAATAGCCATAGCCTTGGTATTCCTGGGAGTGTACATCGTGACACAAAGCAAGTCACGCAAGGATTTCGAGAAAGAAGGGAAAGCCGTATAAAACAGCCGTTCCACCGTCACAGTACTCCGGCACGTACCCGGCTCAGAGACTCGGGAGTCATTAACAGATAAGATGCTATGTGGTTGACTGAGGCACGCCGGGCTATCTCCGGATAATCCCTGACGAAGCGCGCATACCGCTCGCGTGAGGTTTCGAAACGCCAAGAGTCTGCTTTATATTGGGAAAGCATTAAAGACCCCTCCAATAAATGGCGAAGCAGACGGGCTATATGCAGATAACGCTCAGAGAGTTCGACCAGTCCTGCATACGAAATGCTCCAGATGACGCCTTCCTCCAGGGATTCCAGCTGAAGGCAATTACGGCGTCCGGTGAAAAGGCTGACGATACACATAGCGCCGTCACCGTCGCAGGCAAAGTTCTCTGTAATGTCCCGGCCTTCTTTGAAATAGAACTGGCGAAGCAGTCCTTTCTCTACGAAAACAATATCCCTGGCTATATCTTTCTCACTAATCAACAGTTCTCCTTTGTGCACCTCACGGCGTACAAACAAACCGGCAATGAGCTCCAGCTCCTCAGAAGGGAGTTCATGAAGGCGGCGGGTAAACCGCCGCGCCACTTCCATGTTGTTTTCCTTAGTCATCGATATAGAGAAAGGGATATGCCCCTATTTCTTCAGTTCTGCAAAATAGGTGTCCAGCAAGTTCTTGGCAGCCACAAAAGAAGTCAAGTTGCCCTGTAGCACTTGTTTTTCCTTGCCAGTCAGCATCGCTTCAATCTGCGGATTGTGGTAGAAGCTGTCGCGCAGCTGTTCGTTAATGGTCTCGTACATCCAGTATTTGCTTTGCTCATTGCGGCGGTATTCAAAGTAGCCGTTGTCTTTCACAAAGTCAATGTATTTGTAGACCATATCCCACACTTCTTTTACACCAAGATTATAGAAACCGGAATAAGTCAGCACTTGGGGTGTCCAACCGCTCTCCGGAGCCGGGAAGAGGTGCAGCGCATTACGGAACTGAGTTGCTGCCAGCCTGGCCCGCTCCAGATTGTCGCCATCAGCCTTATTAATGACAATGCCATCGGCCATTTCCATGATGCCGCGTTTGATGCCTTGCAACTCATCGCCCGTACCCGCCAGCTGTATCAGCAGGAAGAAGTCTACCATAGAATGTACGGCAGTCTCACTCTGCCCCACCCCTACTGTCTCTACAAATATCTTGTCGAAACCGGCAGCCTCACAAAGCACAATCGTTTCACGCGTCTTGCGTGCCACGCCACCCAGCGAACCGGCAGAGGGACTGGGACGTATAAAGGACTTGGGATGAACGGAGAGTTTCTCCATACGCGTCTTGTCACCGAGAATACTGCCTTTGCTGCGTTCGCTGCTCGGGTCAATGGCAAGGACAGCCAACTTGCCACCGTGTTCCTCCAGTACATGCAAGCCAAATACATCAATAGAGGTACTTTTACCGGCACCGGGCACACCACTGATACCCACACGGACGGAGTTGCCCGAATAGGGCAAACACTTCTCTATCACCTCCTGCGCCACAGCCTGGTGCTCCGGTTTCACACTTTCCACCAGTGTTACAGCCTGGCTGAGTACCGTAACATCACCTTTCACTATACCCTCCACATAGTCTGATACGGAAAGCTCGCGTTTCTTCCGCCTGGGACGGTTCTTCAAGTAAGGATTGACCGATGAAGGTTGCTCAATGCCTGCATTGACAACCAAGCCTTTATATGCTTCATTATTTTCGGGATGTTCCATGGCTATTTGTGAGTTATAAGTTATGAGTTATGAAGGACTTTACGACTTCTTATTGTTTTGCTTTAATGTTGATTTCAACTTTCGGCTGCATCGGGTCATTGGTAATCATCAGCAGACGCAGATGACGGCGCTTCTTGCCTATATTCTTCTTCACTACCGTTACCCGCAGGCGAGTGCTTTCACCGGGTTGCAATACACTCTTCTTGAGGTTAACTCCCACTGCCGGGTGGAATACCTGGAGCTTGTTTATCTGTAAAGGAGAACGCCCGGTATTGGTAATGGTAATATCCTGACGTGCTTTTGACTTCTTTGCCAATATCGCACTCATATCAACTTCTTTGGTAGAAAGGCTGATGGCAGGAGCATTTGCCTTCTCCACTTCCGTCATTCCGGAGAAATCCGGTAAAAGAATGGCAGAAACGGGAATCTCGTTTTCATCGCCCACCTTGTCACCGGAGAAGCGAGAAAGATAGACCGACGTTTGAGTCAGTCCGAGGCCAGTCAGTCTTTCCGAATTCAATGTAAGTGTAATCACTCCTTTTTCTCCCTTTTGCAAGACATTGGGCTCTACTTTTGTCTGCAAATAAGGAGGCAGATGCATCAGTACCGGTTCATAAGGACGGTCGGAAAGATTGACCACGCCGATATGAATCACCGGCTGCTCACCATGCTGAATATCGGGAAAGTCGAGGCTGTTCTTGTCAATACGTATCTGACCGATAAGATAGGGATGCGTCTTGGTAAAGTCCTTGATTTCCTGTACTACTTCACCATTGAACTTCAAATAGACCAGATTGGGTTGCGCATTGCTGTAAATAGCCACGGATTTCTGGAAATGTCCCAATGCCTTGGCATCAAAAGTCACATTCACCGTTCCTTTTGCCCCCGGTGCAATAGGCGTTTTTGTCCACTGGGCCACGGAGCAGGCACAATCCGGCTCCACTTCTGTAAGCACTAAAGGCTGGTCACCCGTATTGGTGATGGTATATTGCACAGTCACGGGATGCTTCCATTCTATCTGGCCGAAACTGTACATCTCTGTATTCGAGGTAAAACGAGCTTGCGCTACAGCAGTCAATACCACACTTGCAAGCACATATAAAGTTATCAATATCCGCTTCATCTATTTTTCTTAATATCAAGATTTCCTAATTCTGCCACTCTCATTCAATATTAGTCGGACAAAAATAGGTGTTTTTAGCGAGAGTACCTAAAATAGCAGAGCGCAATTTGTACAAATTGCGCTCCGCTCCATACTCTATTGTTACTTTATTACAATTATCCCTCCCGCCGAATGCGAAGCATACTCCGGAGCATACGCACACTGTATCGTGGCCAGCCCCGTTTCGTATGTTCCGCCACGGGCTATGCGATAACTGTGCTCTAAGACATAAACGCCTTTGCCCAAATGGTCGAAGAAGAAATTGGTTGCGGCATCTTCCACTTCTGCATAATAACCGAGGCCATTACTCCAACGATAACCGGAAAGCGAGCCTATAGGTTCAAAGCAGGCACCCCGCTGGTCTTTCAACTGAACAAAATCCATAGTACGGTCCAAGCGGATAGTCAAACGGGCCACTATTTTATCACCGACGGATAATACGGTCCCTTCCGTAACCGGTTGCAAGGACTTGCTACCACCGGCCGATATACGCTCTACATAAAGTTTCTTCTCTACATTCAATTCACCCCCCTGCTGCTTTACATCAGATATGGGTGACAGATACTGGGCATAAACAGCTCCCCAGGCAATGCCTGCATCCCGTTTCTCTACGGTGACGGTTTTAGCTTTCAGCTCCGGACTTCCTTGAGCGAAGGTTTCCTTGACATAACCCAAACCCGGGATTATGGTCTTTGTAGGCGACAATGTTTCCAAAACTTTGTTACCTAACGTGATACGTACGTCTCCCCGACTTTCCAGCAGATTAGTACCTTGACAAAGCAATGCATAAACAGCATCAGCCGTTGCAACCGGAGAATTCCAACAGGTAGTCTGCTTCTGTTTCAGCAGCCAGAGTTTCATTTCCTCCACCAAAGCATCGTTGCCACCTGCCATACGCAGGGCTTCCATTACTTCCACATGGGCAGGGATGGGCAGCATACCCCAGTTATACGGATTTGCTTGGAAAGCAAAGTATGCACCCAGTTCATCCGTCTGTACCAGATGTTCCTTGAGGGAAGCGATGAATTCATTCGCCTCGGCTGTACGCCCTACTGCTTTCAGGATGATGGCAGACTGCGCCTTGCTGCTCATGGTTCCATCTTTAAGATTGGCACCTACTTTTGATAGGAAATAGCGGTAAGCCGCTTGATTGTCTGCCGGCACTTGTTCGCCGCTAAGGGCTATCAGATACAGATATGTCATTGCCGATTCGGAGTTGGCAGTAATTCTGGCGCCATTTTTTTCGGCTTTACGGATATTGCGATACTCTTCCAAGGCCTGCCGATTCAAATAGCCGAAAGCTTTCTGCCGCATGGCGGCAACTTCTTCAGACAGTTCATTTTTCGTCAGCAGAGGAAGACGAACAAGTAATTCTGTAATATAGCCAGTTATATAGCGGCTACCGGACATTCCCTTATACCAGCTCCATCCACCGTCTTCACCCTGCAATTCTTTCAATTTGGTAAAAGCGGAAAGATTGCGGTTATTCAGTTGGTTGATATCAAACAGCGTGGCAATACGTGCCTGCTGTTCGGCTTCAGTAGTAGCTTCCAGTACCCACGGAGACTCGCTGAGCAGGATATTCTTCACATCCTGATTCTTCTCCAACTGGCTGAGGAAGGTTTCTTTCGTGCCACCGGCAGCCTTCCAACTGTCAAATACAGTCTTAATGCGGGGCTGGCTGGTGGGGATGAATGGCAATGAAGCCTGCCAGACTATTGGCATACCAAGCTGTAGCCCAAGAAATGGCATTATCATTGGCAGGCAGGCTCAATGCCGGCAACGCTTGTACAGCATACCAAGCCGGATTCCCGGTAAATTCTACAGTCAGACGACGGTCTGTCGCTGTACGGCTATTACGGTTGAAAAGGCTGTCTAATGAGAACGTACGGGTCTCCTCGCCACGGATAGGCATAGCAAGCGTTTCCGTAATATACTCCTTATTACTTAATACGGGCAACAGATGCTGCTCGCCATCGCTAAACGTACCTCCATCGGCAACCATACGAATACCAAGCAAATCATAGCGGTCGGACACTTCGAAATGGAAGTTGACAGCAGTATTTCTTCCTGCTTCTACCAAGAATTTCTGACGTTGAGTAGCAATAACTTTCTCCGTCATAGGGTCGAACAGTGTGAATACTGCTGTTCCTTTCACCGCTTTACCCGTCAGATTGGCTATTGTTCCGGCTATCTGTGTTTTATCTCCAACGCGGACAAACCGAGGCATATTCGGAGTCAGCATAAACTCCTTGGCAGTTACAACGGAAGCATCCAATATCCCAGTCAGCATATCCTTAGTATGTGAGTAACCACGGAAATTCCAACGAGTCAAGCTCTGCGGCATCGTAAAAGAAAACGCAAGCTCCCCTTGTTCGTTTGTACGAAGTTGAGGATAAAAAAAGGCTGTTTCGGCAAAGTTGGTGCGAAGCCCCTCAATAGGTTGCAAGGCCTCGCCAACCGGTATCGTTTCCGATTCAAAAACAACATCTTCCACCGCGTCTTCCGCTACTTGTGCAGGAACATATTTCACTTCAACGGCATTCCCGGATTCTGCTTTGGAAGCAAGCATCGGCTGGTTGGCACCACGTATTCTAAGATTACCGGTCAAAGAGCTATTCCGGGTAGTCCCATACCCCACAACACTTACTTCTTCCAAAAGCGCATTGTCTTCTACCATCACTATCCGCATCCTTCCATCCATATAAGGAGAACAGAAGTAGTCAAACGACCACACCGGAACCCTCCAAGCCTTCAACGGGAAATAAACGGAGAAGTAATTGCTATTATAACGGCTCGCACCACGGAATGCCCCATACAGATTATCCGGATAGAAAACCCGTAGTATCTGGTTACTCTTATAAATCTTATCCAGTGAAGCGTCGTACATCGTAGCCAACATCTCAGCCGCAGCAGGCATACCTTGAGGCGTCTTTATGACGAGCTTCCACTCTTCTTCCTGTCCGGGACGCAAACGGTCACGGAACACTTCCCATTTCATGTCGAGAGCACGTTCCGGCTCCCGCTTCTTCAGTTCAACCTGATGACTGTACATCTCGCCAGCTTTCACAAAACTGAAAAGAATGGTGATTCCCTTGCCATATGCTTCCTTATAAGGGAATTCCATACGAATAATAGTATCATTCAACTGCAACACACGGCTTTCAATGCGTTTTCTGTCACAAAAGACATCCATCAGCACATATGCATCCCGATAAGAAGTCCCCAAAAGAAAAGCGGCAGGGTACTGTACATCAAATTCCTCATTTTCTTTATAATAAAAGAAATCTGTAAACGCAGCCGGACGCTTGTCACTCTTTGAAAAGAGCATGAAACTGTCACTGCCATATGCCCCGTTATTCTCTTCACGTCCCAAACTATCACGTACAGAAAGTTTCAAGCGATAGTTACCTGAAGGAAGCTTGTTCCAAGCCGAAAAATCCTGGAGCCGATTGGCTGTGAAGGTACCCTCCAATACAACATCATCCAAGGGTTCAGAACCTGCAATATTCCTTGCCCCATTTTGTTCTGCAAATGGATAAAGGCAATAGGAACCTTCAATGTGCTGAGGAATATTCATTACATTATTCACTCCAAAAGTGAAAAGCATACTGTCTTCCTTACAAACATATTGAGGCACACACTCCCATACCCGTCTGTATCTACAGCCGGAGCTTCCAAAGTCAAGGGTATGGAAAAATCCCCGTTGGTATCCAATTGTATGGTGTCAGACAATAATGGTTTATCAGCATTGCTCCAATAACCAGGTCTCGGATTCCGGCGAGTCACCGTATATGCCAATGGCACATCCTGCACCATCATGCCATTGAAGGCCTTGACATTTCCTTTCAACACAACCTTGTCACCCAGCCGATAAGCTTCCGAAACCGGAGTGAAGGCAATCTCGAACGTAGGTCGCTTGTACTCCTCTACCCTAAAAGTGACGGTAGATTGAGGCTCTTTGGTTCGTATGCTGAACATGCCATTCAGGCAAGCTGCCGGAAGTACAAACTCCGTAGCAAAAGAGCCGAAATCATTGGTCCGCCCCTTCCTGGTGGCAAGTTCCTTGCGGTTGGCATCCAACAAGACAAGCTCATAATCAACTCCTTGTAGTACCTGGGCACTATCACTATTCTGCTTGTAAGCTATCCCTTTTACATGAACGGTCTGCCCGGGACGATAAAGCGAACGGTCTGTCAGCAATGCCATCTGCCTCCAATCTGTATCCTTAATACCGTAATAAGGATGATTCATATAAACGTTCTGCGGCATCATGGCTGTGTCTCTGCCTTTACGCGCCACATAACTTCGGATTTCACTCTGCCAGGGTAATACAGCTTTCCCCCCGGCATCAGTCAGTACCTCTGCCATCGCTTTTCTATTCTTCTCATCATAAGAAGAGTAGAAACTCACCTTGGCACCAGCAATCGGCTGTCCACTACGGGGCTCCAATG
>ERZ780086.412-NODE-412-length-11548-cov-3.25124_pt1 | contig 11548 bp, 10 predicted proteins | sample MGYA00511575_ERZ780086 | MGnify/ENA primary metagenome ERZ780086 (study PRJEB29588, sample SAMEA2161917) | human gut metagenome | biome: human gut; feature: human-associated habitat; material: faeces | place: Denmark | collected 2008/2010 ...
GTCTTTACGGCTCCGATCCTCTTTTTTTGCGTCTCTTTTCACTAAAAACCTGCGTCGTCTCACCCCTAATCTCCGCATCCGGTCCCCGCGCTCGGCACACGGAACCCGTCCCACACCATGAACTTACTGAAAAAACCGTTCGGACTGACGCTTCAGGCGTTGCTATGGGTCATGATTTTCGGATGCCTGCTGGCTCATCCTTTCACCAACGCCACCAGCAGCCCTCCGGGAGACAAACGTGATTACGTACTGATAATCAACAGCTACAACGAATCTTCCTCGTGGGGATGGGAGATAATCACCGACATCACCGCCCGGATAGAGCAGATCGAAAACCTCGAAGTATACGTCGAGCATATGAACACGCTCCTGATGGACCAGCAGTCGGATCTGGACAATTTCCGGACGAATCTCTCCCGTGAATACGGCAAGAATCCGCCCCGGATGCTGATATACATCGGCGCGCCGGCCTTCACCATGCGGGACTTCGCCGAAAAGGAGTGGGGAAAAGGCATCCCGTCGATCATCTGCGCCGAGGAGGATTTCATCGGCCCCGACAAATACTACGTCAGCAAGCAGGCCATCCCGCACTCCGAGCGCATTCCGCTCCGGAAGCTGAACGGGGAATACAACCTGACACTGCTCTACGCCCCGATCTACCTCGAACAGACCATCGAGCTGATGCGCCGCATGATTCCGGAGATGAACCGCCTCGTATTCGTCCGCGACGGCCGTTATATCAACCAGCAATACGAAGACGAGCTGAGGAAACTGCTCGACACCGATTATCCGGGAATGCGGTTCACCTCCTACAAGGCCTCGAACATGAGCGTGGACCAGCTGCTCGACTCGCTGAACGTCACCGACACCCGGCATACCGGCGTGCTCTTTTCCTCGTGGCACTACACAAGAAATATCGCCGGCAATACCGAGATAACGGCCAATCCCTTCAAGATCATCGCAAGTTCGACGGCTCCGCTGTTCGCACTATGGCCCTCTTCGGTGAAAAACAGCGGCGTGGTAGGCGGATTCACATACGACGTGAGCGTATACAACCGGCAGATCATCAAGACGTTCAACACCATTCTGGAGGGACGCCAGCCGCGCGACATTCCGTTCTACACCCCGACCGACGCACACCCGACGTTCAACTATCCGGCGATGCTGCGCAACAAGATTTCACCCGAAATATGTCCCCCGGATTCGGTATTCATCGACAAACCGGAGACATTCGCGGAGCGGAACAGAACGGCGATCATCCTATGCGGCGGTTTCTTCCTGCTGTTCATCCTCTTCCAGCAATGGCGCATCCGCGTCATGCGAAAGGTCGAAGCGGCCCGCCGACGGGAATCGGAAAGCCAGATAAAATATGCGAACCTGTTCAACCGGATGCCGATCATCTACATTCAGGAACGGGTCATATTCGACGAGAAACACTATCCCGCCGATACGGAATTCAGCGACATAAACGCCTACTTCGAACGGACGTTCCTGCCCCGGAATCAGGTCGTCGGCAAACGGGGGAGCGAACTTTTCGCCGATTCGTTCTCCGAGTTCCTGCGGCTCGTGAACATCGTCCTGACGGAAAACCGGACCGTCACCTATCCCTTCTACTACAAACCGCTGGACATCTTTTTCGAAGTGATTCTGAGCCGCTCGTACCTGACCGACCACATCGACATCTTCTGTCTGGACGGCACCGCGCTGCACAAGGCGCAGCAGAAACTGGACTCGATCAACCACAAGCTCTCGCTGGCGCTCGACGTGGCCAACATCGTTCCGTGGAAATGCGACCTGAACAACCGCACCATCCTCTGCGACATCAACAAACCGGTCAAAGCCGCCTCCGGAGAGGCGATCCTGCAGAACGAAGCTTCGCTTTCGGTAAGCGACGAATGCTATTTCTCGAAGATACACAAGGAGGACCGCGACCGCATACGGCAGGCCTACGACGACCTGATAGCCGGCCGTACGGACAAGGTCTGCGAAGAGTACCGCGTGATCTCCAACGAAAGCGGACACTGGCACATGGAATGGGTCGAAGCGCTGGCCGCCGTGGAGTCGTTCGACGCGCAGGGACGGCCCAAGACGCTCGTCGGAACGTCGCAGGTCATCACCGAACGCAAACGCATGGAGCAGGAACTCCTCTCGGCCCGCGACCGCGCCGAAGAGTCGAACCGCCTGAAAACGGCGTTTCTGGCCAACATGAGCCACGAGATACGCACGCCGCTCAACGCCATCGTCGGATTTTCGGGCATTCTGGCCTCGACCGAAGAGGAGCAGGAGAAGCAGGAATACGTCTCGATCATCGAAAACAACAACGCCCTGCTGCTGCAGCTCATCGGCGACATCCTCGACCTCTCGAAAATCGAGGCGGGGACGCTCGACTTCATCCACACGGACTTCGACCTGAACGAACTGATGCGGGAGAAGGAGAATGTCATCCGCATGAAGGTCCGGGAGGGCGTCGAACTGCTCTTCGAGCAGAAATACGAACAATGCTCCGTCTGCACCGACCGCAACCGGCTCTCGCAGGTGATCATCAACCTGCTGACCAACGCCGCGAAGTTCACGCAGACGGGCAGCATCCGGTTCGGATACGAAATGCGCGGCAGAGAACTCTATTTCTGGGTCTCGGACACCGGTAGCGAAATCCCCGCAGACAAAACGGAACAGGTTTTCGAACGCTTCGTCAAACTCAACACCTTCAAGCAGGGCACGGGACTCGGTCTGTCGATCTGCAAGATGATCGTCGAACATCTGGGCGGACGTATCGGCGTGGAATCCGAAGAGGGCAAAGGATCAAAATTCTGGTTTATCCTGCCCTATGTTCCGGGAAAGGCCGCGGCGCAAAGGACGGAGGAGCAATATCCCGTCATCTCGGTCGAAAAGGACAAACTGGTGATTCTGATCGCCGAGGACAATGACAGCAACTACCGGCTGTTCGAATCGATCCTGCGCAAAGAATACACGCTTCTGCACGCATGGAACGGGTTGGAAACGGTCGAAATATACCGGCAGCGCCGTCCGCATCTCGTATTGATGGATATCAACATGCCCGTGATGAATGGTTACGAGGCCACGGCCGAAATACGCAAACTGTCAGAGAGCGTCCCGATCATCGCCGTGACGGCGTTCGCATTCGCTTCCGACGAACAGAAGGTGCTCCAGAGCGGATTCGACGGCTACATGGCCAAGCCGATCAACGCCCTGCAGTTGCGGACGCAGATCGTCGACATGCTGCGCAAACACGTGGTTCTGCTGTAGCCGGAAAAACTGTTTAAAGGCGGATGATCCGCGCCGCGTCGTCCGCGTCGGGCAGGGGAGCGGGCGTGAAGTCGGAGTAGCCGGCCGCAATGGCGCAGAGGGGTTCGCAGTCCGCCGGGACGGGCAGGAAACTGCGCAGGTAATCGGCCGCGCTCTGCCCGTCGGGTTCATCCTTGCGGCGCGGCCGGCCGTTGATATGCACCCAGCAGGAGCCGAGTCCCTCGTCCACGCAGGCGAGCTGCAGCAGCGTGGCCGAAATCGCGGCGTTTTCGCGCCAGAGATCGCTTTTCGAAGTATCGCCCAGCACGACGAAAGCCAGCGGCGCACCCTTCATGAACGCCGACCCGTAATCGCGCATTTCGGCCATGCGGGCCACCAAGGCCGGATCGTCCACCACCATGAGACGCGTGGTCCGGGTGTTGCGCGCCGAAGGCGCCGTAAGGGTCTCGCGCAGGATGCGGTCCACCGTCTCGCGCGGCACCGCCCGGTCCGAGAATTTTCGGATGCTGCGGCGTTTTTCGATCAACTCTTTGAATTCCATTTGTTTTGTCTTTTCGGTCTCGCTTTTGCAAAAGTAGTGAAAAATAGGTATATTTGAAATTCAAAACACCCCGAAGAATGGATTACCGATTCAACATCGCCCTGATTTACGATTTCGACGGCACGCTCGCCCCCGGCAACATGCAGGAGTACGACTTCATCCCCGCCGTAGGCAAAAGCAACAAGTTCTGGACCGAAGCCAACACGCTGGCCGAGGAGCAGGACGCCGACATGGTCCTGACCTACATGGCGCGCATGCTTCAGGAGGCCAAATCGAAAGGACTGTCACTGCGGCGCGAAGCCTTTCAGGAGTCGGGCCGCCGCGTGACGCTTTACAAAGGCGTCAGGGAGTGGTTCGAGCGGATAAACGCCTACGGGGCCGCACGCGGCATCCGGATTCTGCACTACATCAATTCGTCGGGCATGAAGGAGATCATCGAAGGCACGGAGATCGCCCACGAATTCCGGAAAATATACGCCTGCTCGTTTCTCTACGACGTGGACGGCATCGCCTACTGGCCCGCCGTGGCGGGCAACCACACCAACAAGACGCAGTTCATCTTCAAGATAAACAAAGGCGTCGAGTCGGTTTTCGACAGCAAGCTGGTGAACCGCTACATCCCCGAAAACGAGCGCCCCATACCGTTCAAACACATGATTTACGTAGGCGACGGAACGACCGACATTCCCTGCATGCGGCTGGTGAAGAACTCCGGCGGACATTCGATCGCCGTCTATAACCCCGAGATCCGAAACGCCCGGCGCGAACTGAACGGCCTGATCCGCGACAATCGCGTAAGCCACGTCTGCCCGGCCGACTACTCCGAAGGGTCGGACATGGACGTGCTGGTCAAAACCATCATCGACAAGATCGACCTCGACGACAAACTCGAAAAGCTGGAGGTCGTAAAATGACCGGGAAGCGAACGCAGATACAACCATCCGACACAACAAATATGTCACAATCCGAAACAGACGCAGTGAATATCCTCTTCGCTACGAATAACGCGCATAAACTCATGGAAGTGCAGGCCGTGCTGGGTCCCGGCTTCCGGCTGGTGACGCCCCGCGAATGCGGCGTCACGGAGGAGATTCCCGAAGAGCAGCAGACCCTCGAAGGCAACGCTTCGCAGAAGGCGCATTACCTCAACGACCGCACGGGACTCGACTGCTTCGCCGACGATACCGGACTCGAAGTGAAGGCGCTGGGCGGCGCTCCGGGCGTGCATTCGGCCCGTTACGCCACCGACGGACACGATTTCGCGGCCAACAACCGCCTGCTGCTGAAAAACCTCGAAGGAGCGAGCGACCGCCGGGCGCAGTTCAGAACGGTCATTTCACTGATCCTCAACGGCGAAGAACACCTTTTCGAAGGTGTGGTCGAAGGGCGCATCATCGACCGCGAAGAGGGGCACGAAGGCTTCGGGTACGATCCGCTGTTCATACCCGACGGATACGACAAGACCTTCGCCCAGATGTCCACCGAAGAGAAAAACGAGGTTTCGCACCGCGCCCGCGCCGTACGCAAACTCGCGGCCTATTTGCATTCCGCCGGGAAATAGGGCCTCTTTACGGCACACGGACGCGGTCCGAAAAAATGCACGCTTGCTTTTGCACGCTACTTTATCTATCTTTGCCCTCCAATGGAAGAGAGAACTTACAACAAAGAGGAACGTTTCGACGCCCGGACCATCGAGGCGCTGAAGCTCCATTACGCCGAAATCCTGCGGCTGCTGGGGGAGGACCCTTCGCGCGAAGGACTTCTGAAAACCCCCGAACGCGTCGCCAAGGCGATGGCGTTCCTGACGAAGGGATACGAAGAGAATCCGCTCGAAATCATCCGCTCCGCGACGTTCCGCGAAGAGTACAAACAGATGGTGCTCGTGAAGGACATCGAGCTGTACTCGCTCTGCGAACACCATATGCTGCCGTTTTACGGCAAGGCGCACGTCGCCTACATCCCCAACGGACACATCACGGGACTTTCCAAAATCGCCCGCGTCGTGGAGTGCTACGCCCGCCGCCTGCAGGTGCAGGAGCGGCTGACGGTGCAGATCCGCGACTGCATACAGGAGGCGCTCAACCCGATGGGCGTGGCCGTGGTGATCGAGGCCAGCCACATGTGCATGCAGATGCGCGGCATCGAAAAACAGCAGTCGGCGACGACCACGTCGGCGTTCACGGGCATTTTCCTCTCGGACCACCGCACGCGCGAGGAGTTCATGACCCTCATATCGCACAAATACCGGTAGGATTCAGCACCGGATGGAATAAAAATCCCCGCGGCATAGGGCGGCACTAACGAAAAAAGCAACGACAGTCGAGGTTACGGTTCTCCAACCGCAACCTCGACTGTCTTGTTGCATATTGCATAAGACAGCCATTTGCGGAGAAATTCGCCGGCTAACAGCGACAGATCAAAGGCATTGCCGATACGGCGATCAGTGTTGAAATCAACCGAAGCATTATGAAACGCCTGCGGGGATTTTGCACGAAGGCGCACTTGCGGTGTAAGGCGGCATCCGCGGCGGCAGGGGCTGTTCCGCTGACTGCCAGTCCCTTCAAGGGTGAAAATCGGACGGGAAAGCAGGGAACGTCCGATTTTCATACCGCAAATCCGCTTCTTTATAGCCAGATCGGACAACACGGCGCAAAACGGAGGTTGCGGAACGAATTTTGAACACGGTATCTGACAGCAAACTAAAAATTCAAAATCATGACCGTGAAAAAATTACGCTACCTTGCATTCGCACTCACAGCAGTTGCGTTTTGCGCGTGCCAGAAAGAGCCCTCGACATCGAGTCTCCACAAAGATTATCTGGTCTACACCGCTCACGACACCGATGCCGATTTCGCCGCCTTCGACACCTACTACATTCCCGACAGCATCCTGCTGATCGGCTCCGCCGACAAGACGGAATACTGGAAAGACGCCAATGCGCTGGAGATCGTCAATACCGTCGTAGAACGCATGAACGCCGCAGGCTACACCCGTACCGACGACAAAGATACGGCCAATCTCGGCCTGCAGCTCAGCTATGTGCAGAAAGTGACCTATTTCGTGGGTTACGACTATCCCTACTGGTGGTGGTACTATCCCTATTACTGGACGCCCGGTTACTGGGGCGACTGGGCCGGCTGGCACTATCCCTACAGCGTTTACTACGGATATACGGCCGGTTCGCTGCTCGTGGAGATGATGAATCTCGAAGCCGATCAAGAGAGCGGCAAGAAGCTGCCCGTGATCTGGGACAGCTTTATCGGCGGGCTGCTGACCTCGTCGGAGGAGCTGAACCAGCAGCGCACGGTGGACGCCGTGCAACAGGCTTTCGATCAGTCGCCTTATCTGAAAAAATAATTTAACCGCAAAACACGTCCGATTATGAAAACATCGAAATATCAGGTTCTCAAAACCATCGCACTCTGTGTCGTGCTGCTCGCAGCCGCGCGTACGGGCAAGGCGCAGATTTTCCCCAACTCCTACATCAACGTCGACTGGCAGGTAGGCGTGCCGCTGGGCAGCGCCTATGCCGACAAGGCGTCGGGATGGGGCATGAACTTCGAAGGCGGCTACTTCATCACGCCGTCGGTCTCCGTAGGTCCCTTCATCTCCTACCAGACCAACCTTTCGAGCATTCCGCGCCAGACGCTCGATCTAGGCGACGGCTCGGCCCTGACCGTCAATCAGAAACACGGCGCGTTCCAGCTGCCGTTCGGCGTCACGGGACGCTACACATGGCTTCCGGACAGCGTATTCCAGCCCTATGCGGGCCTGAAGCTGGGCGCCAACTATGCAGAATTCTCGTCCTACTACTACGTAATCAAGCAGTACACCGACACGTGGGGATTCTATCTTTCGCCCGAAATCGGCGTGAGCATCTTCCCGCGTCCGGACTACCGCTTCGGTTTCCACGTGGCGCTCTACTACAGCTACGCCACCAACAGCGGCGATATCCTGACCTACTCGGTAAACAACCTCAACAACTTCGGCATACGCGTCGGTATATCGTTCTGACGCCTCCGGAACACGACGCGAGCAGGCCGGACCCGACGGGTCCGGCCTGTCGTTTTGCAGAGAAACACATAAAGAGATGCCACAATAAAAATCCCCCTTTGGAAAGGGGGATTCGATATAAATGCGCAAAACGCTTGGAATCAGATATTCCGATCAATGCGCTTCGAGCCAGTTTCCGCCCACGCCGTAATCCACCACCAGACGGACTTTGAGCGCGGCGGCGGACTCCATGGCTTCGGTGACGATGGCCACGACGCGCTCCTGCTCGGAGCGGAGCATATCGACGACCAGTTCGTCATGCACCTGCAGGATCACCTTCGAGCGGATGCCTTCGGCGGCGAAACGGCGGTGTACGTTGATCATGGCGATCTTCATGATGTCGGCCGCAGAACCTTGAATCGGAGCGTTCACGGCGTTTCGCTCGGCAAGGCCGCGGGCGATGGCGTTGTGCGAAGCGATGTCGTTGAGGTAGCGGCGCCGGCCGAAAATCGTCGAGACGAAGCCCTCTTCCTTGGCCTTGGCAACCACGTTGTCCATATACTCCTGCACCTTGGGATAGGATGCGAAGTAGCCGTCGATAATCTCTTTGGCCTCCTTGCGGGGAATCTCCAGCCGCTGGCTCAGGCCGAAGGCCGAAATGCCGTAGATGATGCCGAAATTAGCGGTCTTGGCGCGGCGGCGCTCCTCGGAGGTCACTTCGCCGAGGGTTTTGTTGAACAGTTTGGCGGCCGTCGCGGCGTGGATGTCCTCGCCGTGCGCAAAGGCCGCGATCAGCGATTCGTCGCCCGAAAGGTGCGCCATCAGCCGCAGTTCGACCTGACTGTAGTCGGCCGAGAGCAGCAGATGCTCCTCGTCGGAGGGGATGAACGCCCTGCGGATGCGGCGGCCCATCTCTTCGCGCACGGGGATATTCTGCAGGTTGGGATTCGTGGACGAAAGGCGCCCCGTAGCGGTAACAGCCTGATTGAAAGAGGTGTGTATGCGTCCCGTACGGCGGTTGACCAGCTGGGGCAGCGCCTCGACATAGGTCGAAAGGAGTTTCTTGACACCCCGGTATTCGAGGATCAGATCGACGATGCGGTGTTTGTGCGCAAAAGACTGCAGGTAATCCTCATCGGTGCAGAACTGCTTGGTTTTGGTCATCTTGGGCTTCTCGGCGATGCGCATTTTGCCGAACAGCACCTCGCCCAGCTGACGCGCCGAGTTGATGTTGAGCTGCGATTCGCCGGCCTCCTCGCGAATCGCGGCCTCCAGCTCGGCCAGCCTGCGGCTCAGCTCCACGGAATAGACGGCCAGCGCCTCGGAGTCGATCCGCACGCCCGCCATCTCGATGTCGGCCAGCACGGCGATCATCGGCTCCTCGATTTCGAAATAGAGGTGTTGCAGGCCAAGCTCTTCGATCTGCGGATAGAGCGCATGCTTGAGCCGCAGCGTGACGTCGGCGTCCTCGGCGGCGTACTCCTTGACGCGCTCGACGTTCACCAGATCCATCGTCAGCTGCTTGGAGCCTTTGCCGATCAGGGTTTCGATCTCGATCGGCTTGTAGTTGAGGTATTTCTCCGCAAGGGCGTTCATGTTGTGGCGCGATTCGGGATCGAGCAGGTAGTGCAGGATCATCGTATCGTACTTGCGGCCCCGGATTTCGAGTCCCAGCTGCCGCAGGACCATCAGGTCGAACTTGATATTCTGGCCGATCTTGGCGATCCGGTCGTTTTTTCAAAACGGCCGCACGACTTCGGCGTATTCCGCCGTATTCTCCTCCTTGAAAGGAATGTACCACGCTTCGAAAGGCTTCACAGCCAGCGACATGCCGACGATGCGGTCGTTGAAGATGTCGAATCCCGTCGTCTCGGTGTCGAAGCAGAACTCTTCGTATTTCCCGACTTCGTCCACCACGTCGCGCAGCTGCGCGGCGTCCTCCACGAGCCTGTAGTCGTGGGGCGTGGTCTGCGCCGTCTTGAACTGCATCGCTTCGGCTTCGGCCTGCAATTCGGCGGCGGGAACGTCCGTCGCCGCAGGCATCTCCACGACCGGATCGCCGAAGAGGTTGCCCTGACCGACCAGCGCGGCCCGTTTCGCGACCGCCGACTTGGCGCGGGCCATCTCGGCCAGCTGCGTCTGCGCCTCCTGCCGGGGACCTTCGGGCAGGGCTTCGGGAGGGGCGAGGTTCGTCAGGTCGTTCATAAACGCCTTGAAATCCAGTTCTGCGAAAACGGCCTTGAGTTCGTCGATATGGGGATCGCAGACCGTAAGGTCCTCAGGCCGGAAGGGAATCGGCACGTCGAGACAGATCGTGGTCAGGTGCTTGGCGAGACGCAGTTTATCGCCCCACGCGGCGATTTTCTCGCCCTGCTTGCCCTTGATCTTCGACACGTTGTCGAGGATGTTCTCCACCGTTCCCCACTCCTGCACCAGTTTGCAGGCGCTCTTCTCGCCGATGCCCGGCACGCCGGGAATGTTGTCCGAAGCGTCGCCCCACAGCGCGAGGATGTCGCGCACGAGGACCGGATCGTCGATGCCGTACTTCTCGCGGATCGAATCGCGGTCCACGATCTCGATGCTTCCGTCCGCGCCTTTCTGCTTGTAAATCTTACAGTTGTCGCGCACCAGCTGGCCGTAGTCCTTGTCGGGGGTCACCATGAAGACCTCGTAACCGGCTTCGACGCCCTTCTGCGACAGGGTGCCGATCACGTCGTCGGCCTCGTAGCCTTCGACCTCAAGAATCGGAATGCACATCGCCTCCAGCACCCGTTTCACATAAGGAACCGAAAGCAGGATGTCTTCGGGAGTCTCGGCGCGGTTGGCCTTGTACTCCGGAAAAACCTCGCGGCGGAAACTGCCGCCCTTGGGGTCGAACGCCACGCCCAGCAGGTCGGGCCGTTCGCGTTTCTGAATGTCGCGCAGGAACTTGACGAAGCCGAACACCACCGAGGTGTTCATGCCCGCGCGGTTGCGCATCGGACGGCCCAGAAAAGCATAGTAATACTTGAAGATCAACGCATAGGCGTCAACGAGAAAAAGTTTTTTCATATATAAGAAGTCGCGTCAATAATAGTTTCGCATGGATGACGCCGCACGGCCCGGACGGAGCGAAGCGCATACGGCATGTGTTCCGAATGAGACACCTTACCGGTTATCTTCGGCAAACCACTCGGCAAACGAAGTCGCGGTTTCATGCAGGCGGAGCGAATGCAGCTCCACGCCCTCCGGCAGTCGGCGCGAAATGCGGCGGGCGAAATCGCCGAGCATATTCTCGCAGGTCGGCTGGTAGTCCACCGTGACGATATTGCCGAAACGTTCGGCGAGCATGGCCCGCAGCGACGCGTTGCACGGCGTCTGACGCAGGACGAGGGAGTGGTCGAAGTGCGACACGATCTCTTCGTTGACGATGCGCTTCAACACCCCGAAATCCATCACCATCCCGCATTTAGGGTCTCCTTCGCCGGCCGCCGGGCATCCCTTGACGGTCACGAAAAGCCGGTAGGAGTGGCCGTGAATCTCACGGCATGGCCCGTCGTATCCGTCCAGAGCGTGCGCCGCCTCGAAGGAGAACTCTTTTGTCAATCTGATCACTGTCATATGCGCAAAGATATTCATTAAATGCGAAAGGCGGAAAGGATTTCTGATTTTTCAGCGTCCCGCGTCCGCTTCTCCGGCCCGGACGGGCGAAATTGCAGCGGCAGAAGGGTATTTCCGGCGTCCGCCGGACCCGCCGCATAGGGGTGC
>ERZ780086.413-NODE-413-length-11537-cov-3.45897_pt1 | contig 11537 bp, 11 predicted proteins | sample MGYA00511575_ERZ780086 | MGnify/ENA primary metagenome ERZ780086 (study PRJEB29588, sample SAMEA2161917) | human gut metagenome | biome: human gut; feature: human-associated habitat; material: faeces | place: Denmark | collected 2008/2010 ...
ATAGTGCGTCGGTTGCAAGCGGTTCTCAATGATTTAAAAACAAAACTGCAAATTCATTCCTTCTATAAGATTTATCGGATAGAAACACAATGCCCCGATGGTAGTAATGATGTAATCAGAAACTATATTAAGTAAAGAACTGGATAACCTGACCTGCTTCTTTAACCGTAATCTGGACTTTTACCAATATTATCGTTTTCATTCGACCTTGTATGATGAATATTATGTTGTTCGTGGAAAGTTTGATTTACGCCTATGTACCGATAGCGCACAATTCGATAAAGACCTGAATTTCTCAACCTGTTTCTTCGGGTGGCATTAACAATGGCAACGTGGGAATAAAAGAAATGATGAATTTTCTCAGTACGGTGCTCTAAATGGAGTTAGGCGATTATTATGCCGCTTATATTGCCATGAAAGAACGGAAGAAGGATCGGACGGCATATCTTAGCCGTTTGCAAGACAGCTTAGTCAAACGAATGGACGAAGGATAGTAAATGACAAACTTCTGTTTTTCTTTTCGCCAGTATTATATTGCTGCAATCTTATAAATCAACCATTTAGTCTTGTTGGGGTACCGTGCTGTGGATGCTTTCCGGCATAGAATTGATATGTACGGCTTCTGCGGTTCTGCCGGAAGCCTTGCCTAACTTCACGCTCCAGTGAGCCGGATTTATTTCCAGTTTGGTGTTGAACTGGGCTACAACTTGGTCGATAGTGATACGTGCGATAATCGGTGCGTTGCCGTTCTTCTTTACTGCATTTCGTTTGACGAAATAGAGTAGCTTGAAAGTACTTCTCATAATCTCTTTTTTAGTTACAAAATTAAATTGATGAACTGAAAATGAGATATTTGCAGTACGGACAAATCAAGACAACAAACCGCCAATTTCAGACATTCCGTGACCTAAAATCCGAAAGGTCGGACAAGTCACGAATTGGTCACGAAAGTATGTCTTTTTGTGACCATTTCGTGTCTTAGGTCACGGACTTTATACAAAGAAAAAACTCCTGCAATACCTTGATATTGTAGGAATTGTCTTTTCTTTGTCTGGTTTTGTCCAGCTTCTTGGTGATCCGCCTGGGGCTCGAACCCAGGACCCCAACATTAAAAGTGTTGTGCTCTACCTGCTGAGCTAGCGAATCAGACCTTATTGCTGTTAAGCGGGTGCAAAGATAGGCACTTTTGTTTAAAAAACAAATGGATTAAGGGAAAAAGTTTTGGGAACGACTTCTGCTTTTACTCTTCTTGTTGATTATCAGTCTGTTCAAACTTATGAATTTTTTCTCTGTTTATGATGAAACGTTGATAGTAGGAGAGCATAAGGGTGGTAAGCGGAAGTGCTATAATCATACCCAGCATACCCATCAATGAACCCCAAATTGATAAAGACAGTAGGATGATGGCAGGGTTCAGGCCCGTAATCTTCCCCATGACACGCGGTACGATGAATCCGTCTTGAATGACTTGTACTATTATGAATACAGCAAGGGCCGATGCAATGATAATCCAGAAGTTCCCTCCCGTATCCGCTGCTTTCAGTATGGCCAGCACGATGGTAGGTATAAAGCCGATAATCTGCAAATAAGGCACTAGGTTTAAAGCGCCGATGAACAAGCCGAGCCCAATGGCCAGTGGGAAATCAATAATCAGAAAACCTATACTGAACAGAATACCGACACACAATGCCACGAATGCTTGTCCGCGGAAGTATCTGTTCATGCCGTCTTTTACATCGTTCATCACGCTGACTACGAAAGGCCGGTATTTTTGCGGTACCAGGTGGGTCCATCCTTCGGCAATGCTTTCGTAATCCAGCAATATGAAAACTATATAGAGAAGAATGAGGAAGAAAGTGAAGAAACTGAATAGCAGATTGACGGATTCTGACAACAAGGACCAGAGCCGGGGAACGGTTTCCTTGATGGCGTTCAGCATATTCTCTTCCTTGAACAATTGGGTGACGAACTGGGTGTCTATGTTCTCACGGAGGAATTCAGAGAGTGTTTTGGGCACATTGCCGTCGTGGGTTCCGTTGGAAAAGTAGTCTATTACCAAATCTTTTACCCTGACGAATTCGTCCATCATGGGAGGCACAAGCAGATAGAAGGCGGTTCCTCCTACAATCAGAATACTGAACAAGGCGCAGAAAATGGATATGATCCGGTTCTTGAGCCTTAATCTGTACTGGAAGAAGGTGACCAGGGGGTATATCAGATAGGCAATGAGCCATGCGATGAAGAATGGCAGCAATACGCCGCTTAGACGCTTGAAGAGCATAAGGATGCCGATAATAATGACACCGAGTATGACACCGCGGATAAAACTGTCGAATGTAATCTTTTTGCGTTCCATAATGCTCTGTTTTTTGTATTCGTTAATGACCGCTTTCCTTTTGGTCGGCTTGGATGGCTTGCTGATAGCACTCTCGGCATAGCGGTTCGTACTCTTCGGTTTCTCCCAGCAGCACTTGCTTGTCGTTCTTGACGGTGCGGTGGGAGAAAGAGGCGAGTTGGCCGCATTTCACACAGATGGCATGTACTTTGGAAACTTCGTCTGCAATGGCACACAGTCCCGGCATAGGGCCGAATGGAATACCGCGAAAGTCCATATCCAGTCCGGCTACAATGACGCGTATACCATTGTTGGCAAGCTGGTTGCATACATCAATCAGGCCGCTGTCAAAGAACTGGGCTTCGTCAATGCCCACTACATCTATCTCTGAAGTGAAGAGCAGAATGCTGGCAGACGAGTCGATGGGAGTGGAGGCTATGGAATGACTGTCATGTGATACGACATCGGCTTCGGAATAACGGGTGTCTATGGCAGGCTTGAATATCTCTACGCGTTGTTTGGCAAATTTTGCCCGTTTCAGTCTCCTTATCAGCTCTTCGGTTTTGCCGGAGAACATGGAACCGCAAATGACCTCAATTCTTCCCCTGCGTTTGGTTTCTTGTATATGATCTTCTGAAAATAATACCATGCTTTCAAGTGTTATATTTAAGCGCAAAAGTAACACTTTTGTTTGCTTTCCGATATTTTTTCATTATTTATTTCTACATTTGTAGCGTTAACACGGACTGTGTAAAGGATATGCAAACCCTATTAAACGACATAGAATTAGATATTCAGGAATTGAAATGTTTGATGCAGGCCATTTCAAGTGATGCCAATCCGACATTGAAGATTGTGGCAAAACGGAATATCCAGCAGATGAAGGCACGCTTGGAGGCGTTGCAAGAACTGCTTGAGGAGGCGCCAACGGCTGTTGTGCCGCCCCTGGAGGAACTCCCTGCTGTTACTACTCCTTTGACCGGACCGGCTTTTCCGGTTGAACCGGTCGTCCCTGATACAATGAAGCTGGATTGTGAAGAACCGGAAACTGTTCATACGGCTGAAGCGCTCCAGACTGTTGTAGCTTCGGCATCTCCTATTTTGGCAGAACGTATCAAGCCTGCCAAGGATTTGAAACATGCCATCAGTCTGAACGATTCATTCCGTTTTGTCCGCGAACTGTTCGCAGGCGATGCTGCACGGATGAATGAAGTGGTACGACGTTTGGGTGAAGCTCCTTCTTTGGACAAGGCTATGGATATTTTTGCTTCGGAAGTGTACCCGGATGAAGAAAATGAAGCCGCCGTCGATTTTATGGAACTCCTCAAAAAATATTTCAGCTAAACAACCGATAAGTATGGGAAAACTTTATGTAGTACCTACCCCGGTAGGAAATTTGGAAGATATGACATTCCGTGCTATCCGGATTCTGAAAGAAGTGGATTTGATACTTGCTGAGGATACACGTACCTCCGGCATATTGCTGAAACACTTCGAAATAAAGAATGCGATGCAATCTCACCATAAATTTAATGAACATAAAACGGTTGAAAGTGTTGTTAATAGAATAAAGGGGGGAGAAACTGTAGCTTTGATTTCGGATGCAGGTACGCCGGGTATATCCGACCCGGGTTTTCTGGTAGTCAGAGAGTGTGTGCGTAACGGCATCGAAGTGCAATGCCTGCCGGGAGCGACAGCTTTTGTACCGGCATTGGTGGCTTCCGGACTGCCGAATGAGAAGTTCTGTTTTGAAGGTTTCCTTCCACAGAAGAAAGGAAGGATGAGCCGCCTGAAGGCATTGGCCGAGGAGCGTCGTACCATGGTGTTCTATGAGTCTCCCCACAGATTGGTAAAAGCTTTGACGCAGTTTACCGAACATTTCGGTGCCGAACGTCAGGCTTCTGTTTCGCGGGAAATCTCAAAGATGCACGAAGAAACGGTGCGTGGAACGCTTACAGAATTGATTGAACATTTCACGGCGAACGAACCGCGCGGTGAAATTGTGATTGTAGTAGCAGGAATAGACGATTAAATAACTTCATTAACCAAACGTAAAACGAAAGCGTATGAAAAAGTTAGCAGTTTTAATTGTATGCGCGGCTGTAATGGCTTCGTGTGACAGCTTCTCTGGTGGCAGTAAGAACCAGCTGAAAGCTGAAAATGATTCTTTATTGATGGAACTGACTCAGCGTAATGCTGAATTGGACGAGATGATGGGCACTTTCAATGATATTTCAGAGGGATTCCGCCAGATTAATGCAGCAGAGAGCCGTGTGGATTTGCAGCGTGGTGCTGTGGCAGAAGGCTCTTTGAATGCCAAGCAGCAGATTGCGTCGGACATTGAATTTATCCGTAAACAGATGGAAGAGAACAAGGAACAGATTGCCAAACTGCAATCTATGTTGAAGAACAGTAAGAATAACTCTGCCCAGTTGAAGAGGGCTGTGGAGTCCCTGACTCAGGAGTTGGTGGCAAAGACCCAGCGTATCGAGGAATTGCAGGCTGAGCTGGCTTCCAAGAATATCCGTATCCAGGAACTGGATGCTGCCGTAACCGGTTTGTCTACTGAGAAAGAAGAATTGACTGCCGAAAATGAGGCGAAGGCTCAAACCGTTGCCGAACAAGATAAGGCACTCAATACGGCTTGGTTTGTATTTGGTACGAAGAAAGAGTTGAAGGACCAGAAGATATTGACAAATACCGGACTTTTCAAAAAAGGCCAGGTGCTGAAAGATTCTGATATCAACAAGGACTACTTTACACAAGTGGATATCCGTACGACAAAAGAGATTAAACTATACTCTAAAGATGCTGATATCTTGACTACTCATCCCGCGGGCTCTTATGCGTTGGAGAAAGATGATAAAGGACAGCTGACTTTGAAGATTACAAATCCGAAAGACTTTTGGAGTGTGTCCAAGTATTTGGTAATCCAGGTAAAATAACACTGTTATAGACTGATACAGAACGGACGCAGGTTATTGGAATTGATAATCTGCGTCTATTTTTATATATCTCTTTCCTTTAAATTATGGCATCCCAATATAAGAACCTGTTTTTTGACCTGGACGATACGCTTTGGGCATTTTCTCTTAATGCACGCGATACATTCGAAGAGATGTATCACAAGTATGATTATGGCCGTTTCTTTCGTTCTTTCCAGCATTTCTATACGCTTTATCAGCATCGTAATGTAGAGCTGTGGGAAGAATACGGCAGAGGGCAGGTCAGTAAGGAAGAGTTGAACCGCCAGCGTTTTCTATATCCTTTGGAGGCAGTAGGGGCGGGGGATGCTGCTTTGGCCGAGGCTTTTTCTGATGATTTCTTTTCGGTCATTCCCACAAAAAGTCGGCTGATGCCGCATGCGTATGAGGTACTGGAATATTTGGCGGGGAAATATAACCTCTATATCCTTTCCAACGGCTTCCAGGAGCTGCAATGTCATAAGATACGTTCGGCAGGCATTGACCACTTTTTTAAGAAGATTGTTCTCTCTGATGACATCGGTATCTTGAAGCCCTGGCCCGAAATTTTTCATTTTGCCCTTTCTGCCACACAATCCGAGGTGTGTGATTCTTTGATGATAGGCGATAGTTGGGAGAATGATGTGGCAGGAGCCAAAGGAGTGGGTATGCACCAAGTGTTTTATAATGTAACGGGGAAGGAAGAACTGCCTTTCCAACCGACTTATCATATCAGTAATCTGAAAGAATTGATGCAGATTCTGTGACATTGAAATTTTTAGTTGTACTTTTGTCTACAGAAACGTATATTATACAGCTATGGACACAATCTTACCTTTCGCTTTACTTTGTTTTACCTCCTTCTTTACGTTGACAAACCCTCTTGGCACCATGCCGGTGTTTTTGACCATGACGCATGGAATGACGGACCGTGAACGGCAGTCGGTAGTATCGCGCGCCACTCTGGTTGCCTTTATTACGATTATGGTTTTTACGTTTGCGGGACAGTTCCTCTTTAAATTCTTCGGTATCTCTACCAATGGCTTCCGTATTGCCGGTGGAGTTATTATCTTTAAGATTGGCTTCGATATGCTGCAAGCCCGTTATACCCCAATGAAGCTGAAAGACGAGGAAATCAAGACTTATGCCGATGATATTTCCATTACTCCTCTTGGAATTCCGATGCTTTGTGGTCCAGGTGCCATAGCCAATGCCATTGTGCTGATGCAGGATGCCCATACCATTCAGATGAAAGGAGTTCTTATAGGAATGATTGCCTTTATTTATCTGATTACCTTTTTCATATTGCGTGCTTCCACACGGCTGGTCAAAATCTTGGGTGAGACGGGAAACAATGTGATGATGCGTCTGATGGGGCTTATTCTGATGGTTATTGCCTTTGAGTGTTTTGTCAGCGGAGTGAAACCGATATTGGTGGATATATTGAAAGAAGGAGGCATACCATCACTGGCACACCTCCTCTAAACACTTTATTTATAAAAACACATTGGGAGAATTCCCAAGTTTCTTTAGGCTACTATTGATTAATAGCCTGGATTTTGTTCTATGTTCGGATTGGCATTGATTTCACCGACGGGAATCAACGGGAGCGCTTTCTTGGAGTCGCGGTTGAATGTACGCGCTTCTTCGCTCAGTACGTCGTGCCATCCTCTGTCATTAACGTCCGTGTAGCGTGTAACGGTTTCACCTCGGCGCATAACATCGAAGTAGCGCTGTCCTTCACCTACAAGTTCCTTGCGGCGTTCGATGTATATGCGGTCTAATGTGATGTTTCCGCTGGTTACTTGTTTGCTTTCATCCGTTGTGCGGTTGGAGATGATATCGTTCAGCAAGTTGGCAGCCTTGTTCTTGTCTCCGGCTTGGAAAGCTGCTTCTGCTGCTGACAAGTAAACCTCTGACAAACGCAGCAATGGGACATTGGAGTAACGTACATCTCCGTTTACAGCAGGCATTTTGTTGATGTAAACTTTACGTTTGTCAAATCCTCCTGCTGCCGCTGCCAATAATATGTCGTTACGGATGTCTGCCGGGTCGGATGTAAGCATGTCAGAGAAGTCTTTTGTGACAATTACATCTCCATATCCGGGAGAAGCGCCAGCCTTGTCTGCATATAAGTAGGCAATACCTTCACGGTCTGTCCAGTCAGTATTGTTGTTGATGGAAATCTCGAACATGATTTCTTTTGAATGATTGGCATCACTTTTGCTCCATGCAGCAACATATTCTGACGGTTCCCAAAGTTTGTAAGACGAGTTTGATATGATGTCTTCAGCTACGGATAAAGCCTTGCTCCATTCGCCTTTTGTCATATATACACGTACCTGCAAGGCTTTGGCAGCCCAAAGGTTGACATAACCCACTTCATTAGTTTTGGGCAGTGCATTTGAGTTGATTGCATCTGTCAAATCCTTTTCAATAGCCTCATAACATTGGGCTACCGTGCTGCGGCTTGGCTTTTCTGTCGATTCCAGCGGGGAGGTAGCGATGGGCACACCGAGTGAGCTGCCTTGATCTACCGTATAAGGTTTACCGTAGATACGTGTAAGGTCAAACAGTGCCATGGCGCGCAGAACTTTTGCTTCTGCATCATATTGGTCAATAGTGGCTTTTGCCTCTGCCGCGTCGGTCAGGTTGCCACTTTCTGCTGCCTGAATCAGACGGTTGGCGCGTGCTATGACTACATAAGGCATCTGCCATACGGCTGTTGAGGTGGTGAAATTGTCGGCAGTTGTATATTCCATATAATAGTAGAAGTTTGCTCTTCCACTTCCACCGTTATATTCATATTGGATATCTTCCCCTCTCATGTCACCGTATACGAACATGAGGCGTCCATAATAATTAATCAGGCTACTGTTACCTTTAACGGCAGCATAAAGTCCCGTCCGCACATTGGCCAAATCATCGCTGTTCTTGATTGCGGTTTCAGCATCTATTCCGTCTGCGGGTGACTGATCCAGCCAACTGTTGAGGCATGATGAAGTGCTGACTGCCATAGCTGCGCAAAGCGTTGCTGTGCATAATGTCTTTAATATTTTCATTTTCGTATCTTTATTAGTTAGAAATTCAATTCTATTCCGAATGTATATGTTCTCAATGCCGGAGTCTCAAATATGCATAGTCCGTCTACACGCATTTCCGGATCTACAAATAAGTCTTTAGACTTCCATGTAAGCAGGTTGGAACCAGAGAAGTAGATTCTGGCTTTGCTGAGCCCAAGCTTGCTGATATAGTTTTGCGGAATGCTTACACCTAATGTGAGGTTCTTCAGACGTAGATAATCAGTAGGCATCAGCCAGCGTGAAGACAGTGAAGCTGCGCTTCCATATTCAAATTTAGGCAATGTGGCATTCGTATCGCCCGGGCCCGTCCACATCTTTGAGATGTCATAGTATGTCGGTACGGCACCACCGTATAGATATGAACCGCCATTGGAGTGCTGCCAAGTGGAGTAGTCAAAAGCATCACCACCCAATGAATAAGTGAAAGTGAAGCCCAAGTCGATAAACTTCCATTTGAGGTTGTTGGTAAGACCGCCTTCTATACTAGCCTGATGCTTGCCTACAATAGTTTTGTTGGCTTCAGAGATATTTGTAGTAGTCTTGCGGGCGTTCTCTGTTCCGTCATTCAGATAGAACATTTCTTTACCGGTCTCAGCGTCGACTCCGGCGTATTCATAAACATAGTATGAATAGTAAGGTTCGCCTACACGGTGAATCAGCGGTCCTGATACGATTTCATTCTGCTGGCCATCCAATTTAGTCAGTTTGTTGCTGTTGTGTGCCATGTTCAGAGAAGTGGTCCACGTGAAATCCTTGTTTCTGAAATTGGTTGATGTAATGGTCAACTCAAAACCGGAGTTCTTCAGTGAACCGATGTTTTGCGGGGTGGTATACCCATAATTGCCATCATAATATCCGCCGACTTGTGATACGGGGAGGTCATATATAAGGTCGCTGGTTTTACGCTGATAGTAGTCGAATGTTACAGAGATACGGTCGATGAATGAAAGGTCGAGACCGATATTCCATGTTTTGTTCTTTTCCCATTTCAGGTCCGGGTTTGCAATTCCGACGATTGACATTCCTGACTGTCCATTGTATATGATTCCGTATTTATAAAGATTCATATAAGCGTAATAGTCTGATGGTTGCGTTCCGTTTACACCGTATGACACACGGAGCTTTCCATCTGTCAATACACTCTTGACAGGATTCAGGAAACTTTCGTCTATGAATCTCCATGCTCCGGAAACCGACCAGAAACTTCCCCAACGGTTTTCTCTTGCCAGACGTGAACTTCCGTCGGTACGATAGCTGAGACCGAGATAATATCTGTCTGCGTAGTTATAATTGGCACGTCCGAGGAACGAAGTCATGCGATAGCTCTGTCTGTTGGTTTCGGCACTTGTTGAACCGGCATTTGTCAATTCGTACAAATCACCCGGATAGTCTTGGCCTGCCATGTAGTTGAAAGCATATTCCGTATCTTGTGTTTCAAAACCAAGCAGGGCGTCAATATTGTGCAGACCGAAAGAGTTGATGTAAGAGAGCTGGGTTTGTGTATTCAGCTGGTCATTACGATTGACGATACGCTGCATGACACCACCGGGGGCACCATTGTTTGAGTGTCTGTCCCAAAGAACGTCATTGGTTCCTTGTGCGTAATCATAAGCAATCTTTTCACTTAAATTCAACTTGTCCCAAATATTATAGGTCAACTTGATTGTATTGAATGCCTTCATCAGGGTATAAACGTCGGAGCTGTGTTCTCTTTCATACAAAGGATTGACTCCAAATACGCCGCAACCATTGTTTAATGTGCCGTCTTCATTATAAGGGGTTGATGAGGGGCTCTGGAAGAATGCGTAATTGGCCACAGGCCCATCATAGGAGGTCGCTTCATTGGTTTTGTTTTGTCTTACTTTTGAGAATTGGCTTGTAACTTGAACCTCAAAGTCTCCAAACTTATGAGTGAGGTTTGCATTACCAGTGAAACGTTCCAGACCTTGTTTGTAAATGATACCTTCCTGATTGGTATAAGCTACTGAGGTGTAGAACTTGGTACGGTCATTGCCACCAGATACGCTCAGCTGGTAGTTCTGATGAGAACCGTTACGGAAAAGCAGGTCTTTCCAATCCGTCCATCCGGTCGAGGGTTTTGAAGCAAAGTCCTCGATGTTCTGGTCTGCAAAAGTTGCGGCATCTGCATCGGACATGTTTCCGGTGTATAACCCGTAATTCTTGAGACCGGTCCATAAGAGTTCGCGGCGCGAGTCACCGTCGAGCATAGGACGATAATCTATTGCCATGTTTGAGAAACCCCAGTCGGAACGGAAACTTACATTTGTTTTGCCTTGTTTTCCGCTTTTCGTCGTAATGACCACAACACCGTTAGCAGCACGCGAGCCGTAAAGAGAGGCAGCCGCCGCATCTTTGATAACTGTGATAGACTCGATGTCATTGGTATTGAGTGAAGACAAAATATCAGTTCCTGCATCACTATAAGTGAACTCGGATAAGTCTCCACTTGTGACCGGTGTTCCGTCAATAACATAAAGCGGATTGTTTCCGGCATTGATGGAACCCATACCACGTACACGGATACTGCTTACAGAACCCGGATTACTTGAACTTGAGCCAAAAGTAACACCAGCGACATTACCAGAAAGTTTGTCGGCAACAGAAAGAACAGGTACATCTTCCAAGGTGGAAGTGTTTACAGTAGAAGCAGCTCCAGTAAATGATGCTTTTTTAAATGTACCGTAACCGGTAACCACAACCTCTTCAAGCAGCTCAGAATCGGATTTCAAAATTACCTTTACATGAGGTTTAATCGTTACTTCTTGGGTTTGCATACCAACAAACGAAATCACCAGAGTTTTCGCGGAACTACAATAAGTGTATATTGCTAAAAAACAATTGTTTACGTTTGCTATAGAACAGAGTTTATTCTATTGTATATTATCTATAAAGGTATATGGCAAAGGGAGGTAAGTGGCTCGAAGTACCCATTTCATACCGTTTTGAATAATTAAAAGCTGATAATGAGCGCGTTATTGTAACATTTCATTCTACTCTTTTAATTGGTGATGTACTAATTAACCCAATAAATGTTTTTTATTCAAGAATAACGATAGATTATATAGAGGAATTTATCTTGAAAGATAAATTTTATCCATGAAAGTTCCAAAATATTTTTTTGTTGAGAAATATTTG
>ERZ780086.416-NODE-416-length-11525-cov-3.08797_pt1 | contig 11525 bp, 11 predicted proteins | sample MGYA00511575_ERZ780086 | MGnify/ENA primary metagenome ERZ780086 (study PRJEB29588, sample SAMEA2161917) | human gut metagenome | biome: human gut; feature: human-associated habitat; material: faeces | place: Denmark | collected 2008/2010 ...
GATGAAAATACATCGAAACCATACATGGGAAAAAAGAAGAATATAAATATTCTTATGATATTGTGGTATATAGGTCTTTTGGTTTTTGCTGTATATTATATTATACAGAGGATTGCTGTTTGTAGAAGAACAAAGAATGCAAAGAAGATATCTTCACAGGATGAAATCTATGAGTGGAAAGAAAGCATGGCTTGTGTTATCGGCTTAGTTAAACCAAAAATATTTTTGCCATTTGATTTGAGTCCAGAGCAACGGCAGATAGTGTTACAGCATGAAAAGACCCATATAAAACGCAAAGATTATCTATTGATGATGTTGTATTATATAGCTCTTGCTTTAAATTGGTATAATCCCTTATGTTGGTTAATTTATTTTGGAGTAAATAAAGATATAGAAATGGCCTGTGATGAACAGACATTACAAAATACATCAATGGAGGAAAGAAAATTTTATGCCAGAACATTACTTCGGTTATGTGATAAAGGTAGATTAAAATATGTATCAGCTATGCGACCTTTTATTTGCGAAAGGAGTACATTGAAGATGCGGATTAAAAATATTGGGAAAGAATATAGCTGCCAAAAAACAATATATATAGTTGTTGCCAGTGGATTGTTATTAGTAGTATTATTTGGAAGTTTTCTTTATAAAAAAATTGGTTTGAATAATGTTGATTCGAAAGAACTTGCAAGGCTGGCAAGTTACAAATCAACTTTAAATTTTGATGATACAATGCCTAAAATTGGTTATGTCGGAAAGGGACAATTAGTTGTTTATGACAATATGGGGGTGTATGTTTATGATCTTTCCTCTTCAGACCTGACGGATTATGTTGATTTTGAAAAAAATCATTTTAAGGGATTACAGGGAGATGATGCAACATTTATTCATGTATCGAAGGATGGACGGTATATCCAGCTAAGTGATAATGAAAAACAGTTGCAGTATGATTTGAAAACAAAACAACAAAAGAATCAATTAGATAAAAAAGAAAGCTGGAATCCGAAAACAGAACCGATGGGGGTGGAGACCGCAGAATATTACAGCGTAAGCGATGTGTATTATATAGGTGAAGGCGAAACGTGTTTTCTTGCCATTAACAAAAATGTTACTCCAAATTATGGGGCATTGTTATGTGTAGTATCAAATGTGGGGGCAGAAAAAGAATATTCTTTATTTGATTGATGCATGAGTTGTTTTAAAGGCTGAGATGTGCAAATAATTTCATTTTATATAAGTGTGAAAAGAGACCGCCGCGGATTTCCGCGGCGGTTTTTACTATATTTGTAACGAGTCTTCTGTTTTACAGCCTAAGACACGCGCAAATTTTACGACATCAATGTCTAGATCGCGGGTATTGGCGGTAAAATCGAGGATATCGCTACAGCGATACTTTTTCAATGGACAAATGGAAGGAATCCGGATGTCTTTTATTTTTGTCTGAAAATATGTAACAATGGAACCGACAGGTTCGTTATAGTTAGCAGAGATAAAACAAAAGTGAGGAACGCGCGTGATTTTACTGATGATGGTGGACACACCCGAAGAAAAACGAAAATTTGTGATCCTGTACGAAAACTATCGTTATCTGATGTTGAAAGTGGCGGCGGATATTCTGCATGATTACCAGTTGGCAGAAGATGCCGTGCAGGAAGCATTTGTACGGGTGGCAAAACATATGGAAAACGTCGGACAGCCGGAGGAGACTGCCACGAAACGTTATCTGATTACGATTACAAAACATGCAGCCATTGATCTTTACCGCAGAAGAAACCGGTTACAAAGCAGGGAAATCTATATGGATGAACTTCCAGAAGAAACCGGGCAGCTTACTTATATGGCACCGGAGGAAGAACATGGAGTGTTAGATATTTTAAAAAATCTTCCACCAAAATACAGAGATATATTTCTGTTAAAATATTCCGCACATCTGGAAAACCGGGAGATTGCAAGAATATGCGGACTTCGGGAGGGGACGATACGGCAGCGGATTGCCAGAGGAAAACGGCTAATTGAAAAAGAACTGGAAAAAATCAAGAAGGGAGATACCGAATGAAAGTAACGGACGAATGGCTTTATGAAAAAATGCCGATCGTTGATGCAGCAATGGTACGGCAACTGGAAGTGTGCACGCAAAAAGATTACGTTTTTTCAGATAAATTCAGAAAGCGTATGAAGCGGCTGATACAGAAAGAAAAGTATATGTATGCCGAAAAACAGTTGAAGAAAATCACACAGAAAATTGCGGCAGCAGCGGTTGTGATGCTTGTGGGAGCACTCACCGTCACGATGAGTGTGGAGGCTTACCGGGTACGGTTTTTTCATACGATAAAAATGGTGCTGGATGGTAACATCAGTATTTACTCTTATGAATCGGACGAAGAGAAGATTTCCGATGCTATTTTAAAACCGCAGTATATTCCAGACAACTATCGGCTGAACGAAGAAAAAATTACGGATACCACATCCGTTTTGGAATATGGAAATGACAAAAAGCATTTGATTTTCCAGCAAACAATTGTGACAAATGAGAAAATGATTTTTGACACAAATTATAATTCTGTGGAACAAATCAGAATAAACGGAATGACTGTTTTTTTATATCGGTATACGGATGAGACATTTTGGGCATATGGGGAATATGGAAACAGCGTATATGTGCTGGCTGGAGATACAATCCAAAAAGAAGAAATTGAAAAAATATATAAACACTGGATCTGGTAAAGGAGAGAGAAAATGATGAAAAAGAGATGGATTTTACTTATGATGTGTGCGTGCATTTCAGGACTTGGAGGATGTGGAAAACAGACAATTACAGAAAAAGCTGAGGAGACAGAAACTGCAGACAGTATGAAGGAGGATACAACAGAACTCTGCGCTTATATAAAGGAAATCAATGGAAATACACTGGTCATCGATCCCGTGGAGTATATCAGTTCCGGGGACAGTGATCGACTGGCAAGTTACAAACACACGGATGACGATATGCCTGACGGATATTATATATACAATAAGGATGAAAAAACAGAGGATGTAACATTGACAGATCAGACGGAGTACTCCTTTTTGGATTGGACAAGAGAATTTGGGGGAACAGATGCCGATATTCGTGTAGTAACAAAAGATAAAATGATTTTTGAAAAATATATGGAAACTTATACGGATGCAAAACCGGGAATGCCGTTTTTCCTGAAAATGAAAGGAAATACGGTGATTCAGATTTTGGAAAAACCGATGGCGTGATGTGACTTGACCATAAGAGGAGCAAGGTGTAAACTGATAAAGTTGATGTTTATTTTATTCGCAAAAGAAAAAAAGAGAGAGACGGAAAACATAACATCCGCTTTCATCTGGAACAGGAGGAACCAATGCGAAACAATAAGACCGCGGAGCTGGTACTGACCGCTCTGTTTGCAGCAATCATTATCATTATGGCGTTTACACCGCTGGGCTACATCCCACTTGTGGTGATCAATGCGACCATCATCCACATCCCTGTTATTTTAGGATCGTTATTCTGTGGACCGAAGAAGGGCGGATTTTTGGGATTTATCTTTGGTCTGACCAGCTTTATCAAGAATACGGTTTCAAGAATACGGTTATGCCGACCTCACTTTCGGCATTTGTATTTTCCCCGGTGCTGGCGGCCAGCATGGTAGGCACCAGCGGAATCGTAAAGAGTGCGTTTATCTGTTTTGTACCGCGTATTCTTGTAGGAATCCTGCCATATTTTGTATATATCGGAGTAAAGAAAGCACTTTCTTCCCGGCACAAAATTCTCTGGGCAAGTGTGTTTAATATCCTGATCGGTGTGTTCCTGTTTCTTGGTGCGCGTGCGTTTCTGCTTCATGTGTTTGACAAGAAGCCATTGTCAGATATTGCATTGTATGCAGTAAGTGCACTGGTTGGATGGTTTGTTTTTATAGCACTGGAAGTGTATACGGTACTGAAATCCGGCGCAGTCTGTGCATTTGTCTATGCGGGTGTAACAGGCGCAATGGTCAATACGATACTGGTTATGGGCGGAATTTTTGTGTTATACAAAGATGCATATGCAAAAGCCCTGAGTGTTGATGCAGGAGCCGTGCTTGGAATCATCGGTGGTGTCATCAGCTTTAACGGAGTCATTGAAGCGATTGTGGCTGCAATCATTGTAGCAGCACTTGGCATGGTACTAAATAAATTAAAACCAATCCAGAAATAATATGTTTTAAAAAGGCAGCCGGAATGAAACACAGGCTGCCTTTTTTGTTGTCCTTTTGGTAAAAAGCGATAGTGTATGGAACAAGGATATGCTAAAATAGAAAAAGGTATAAATTTAAAAGGAAGTAGATGTATGCTTAATATTTATTACGGCGACATGCAGGAGTCTGTGTATAACACGGCAGCGTATTTTAAGTATGATTATGAGGACAGTTGGATTATAGATCCGTTTGTAAAAGAAATGATTCAGGATGTGGATCAATCAACGGTGCTGGATAGTGGCGTAATTGACAGTCCTGTTTTGGGAAAAATTCCACCGACAGGTTTATCCGGGGGAGTAAAGACATTAATCCTTGTAAAATTTGATAAGGATAAAATTTTTAATGCATCAACCTGTGGGGATAATTGTGCAAAATGGTTATTAAAAATAGCAGAATCCGAAGACCGTACAATTAATCTGCGGCATTTAATGAATTTTGGAAAAGATCCTTTTGTCATTCGTATTTTGAATACGGGTGAGATTGTTCATTCAATGGAAGAACTGGTGTCGATTGCAGGAGAATTTGTTTAATGAAGGGAAAACATAGAATTATTGTATCAACAAAGCGCTTAAAATATGATTTTGAAATTCGAAGAAATCTGACGGTCATCCGGGGAGACAGTGCGACAGGCAAAACCACATTGGTAGATATGATTCGGGAATACGTAAATAATCCATCCGGTACGCCCGTGGAACTGACGTGTGACAAAAAATGTTATGTGCTCGAAGGTTCACTGTGGAAAGAACAGTTATCAGCAATGCAGGATAGTATTGTATTTATTGATGAAGGAAACGAATTTATCAAGACAGTAGAATTCGCAGATACTATTCAGAAAACAGATAATTATTATGTCATTGTTTCCAGGGAATCCTTGCCTTCTTTGCCGTATAGTGTGGAGGAAATCTATGGAATTCGTACTTCAGGAAAATACGGAACATTAAAACCGTGTTATCATGAGTTTTACAGAATATATGGAGCACAGACTTTAAAGAAGGATATTAAACCAGAGGTTGTAATAACGGAAGACAGTAATTCCGGTTATCAGTTTTTTAATTCTGTATGTAGGCAACAGCAATTGAAATGTGAGACAATGAATGGAAAGTCAAATGTTTTCCATTATTTAAATATGCATAAAAATGAACGCATACTTGTAATTGCAGACGGTGCGGCATTTGGTTCTGAAATTGACAGAGTGATGCAGTTGATGGGTGGAAAAGATCAAGTGGTGCTTTATTTGCCGGAGTCATTTGAATGGCTGATATTAAAGGCAAAAGTAGTAAAAAGCAAATGGGCAGATCAGGTGCTGGAAAAGCCGTGGGAATATGTGGAAAGCAAAACATATTTTAGCTGGGAGCGGTTTTTTACGGCAGTTTTGATTGAAGAGACAAATGGTTCTTACCTTGCATATGCAAAAAGAAAATTAAATCCAGCATATCTGAACGATTCTGTCAAAGATTCCATACTGGAACAGATGACAAAAATTAAATTGTTTTAGGGAAAAAGTGTGATAAAATAGCAGAAGATGTGATTTTTTCTGCAAAGGAGTAAGAGACAATGTTAAAAGGAAAATGTGTGGTACTCGGTGTGACCGGAAGTATCGCTGCCTATAAAATCGCCTATCTGGCAAGTGCGCTCGTCAAGCAGCATGCGGATGTGCATGTGATCATGACGGAAAATGCAACCAATTTTATTAATCCTATCACGTTTGAGACGCTCACAAGCAACAAGTGTCTGGTCGATACGTTTGACCGGAATTTCCAGTTCAATGTCGAGCATGTGGCACTGGCAAAGCGTGCGGATATTTTTATGGTAGCACCGGCTTCTGCCAATGTAATTGGCAAGATGGCAAACGGAATCGCAGATGATATGCTGACAACAACGATTCTTGCGGCAAAATGCCCGAAGTATGTTTCCCCTGCCATGAATACCAATATGTTTGAAAATCCGATCGTACAGGATAACATCAAAAAGCTGGAGCATTATGGGTTTCATATCATTGATCCGGCGAGTGGTTATCTTGCCTGCGGGGATACCGGAGCCGGGAAAATGCCGGAGCCGGAAACACTGTTTTCTTATATTATGAAAGATCTTGCCTGTGAAAAGGATATGGTCGGAAAAAAAGTAATGGTAACAGCAGGACCGACACAGGAGAAGATTGATCCGGTGCGTTATATTACGAATCACTCTACCGGAAAAATGGGCTATGCAATTGCGGAAAACTGCATGCGCCGTGGCGCGGAAGTGACGCTGATCACGGGACCGGTGGCAATCACTCCGCCGCTGTTTGTAAAGGTCGTTCCGGTTGTATCTGCCGCGGATATGGCAGGAGGCGGCAAGGAGACCGCAGATCAGCAGGATATTATTATCAAAGCGGCAGCTGTGGCGGATTATCGTCCGGATCACCCGGTCGATGAGAAAGTCAAGAAAAAAGACGGGGATGCCACTCTTACGATGGAACGCACGGAAGATATCCTTTCGTATCTGGGCGCGCACAAAAAACCGGGACAGTTTCTGTGTGGATTTTCCATGGAGACGGAACATATGCTGGAGAATTCCCGTGCAAAACTTGCAAAAAAGAATGCAGATATGATTGTGGCGAATAACCTGAAGGTAGCCGGAGCCGGATTTGGTACAGATACCAATGTGGTGACGCTGATTACGGCAGATGACTGCAGGGAACTGGAAATAATGAGCAAAGCGGATGTCGCATCAGCGATTGTGAGTGAAATTTTAAAGAAAATGTGTTAGTATTAAAATATGACAGACTTAGAAGCCTATTATAATAAATTTAATGAAGAGAAGCGTCTGGACAGCCGGCACGGCAGGGTGGAATTTGTGACAAGTATGCATTATATCCATCAGTGTCTGGATGAAATTGTGAAAGAACGTGCAAAAGAGGAAATTCATATCCTTGATATCGGGGCGGGAACCGGACGATACAGCGTACCGCTGGCACAGGAAGGGTTCGATGTGACGGCCGTGGAACTGGTAAAGCATAATCTGGGACGCCTGAAACAGAAGGGTGCAGGCGTGCATGCATATCAGGGAAATGCAATGAATCTGAAAAAATTTTCCGATGATTCCTTTGACGTAACCCTGTTGTTTGGACCGATGTATCATCTGCATGAGGAAAAGGACAAGCTTGCTGCACTGCAGGAGGCAGTGAGGGTGACTAGACCCGGAGGCAGGATTCTCGTGGCGTATATTATGAATGAATTTTCCGTTATCACGTATGCATTTAAGGAAAAACATATTCTTGAAGCACTTCAGGAGGGAATGCTCACAGCGGATTATCATTGTACTTCAAAAGCCAATCCTCTGTATTCCATGGTTCGTCTGGAAGATATTGAGGCATTGGACCGGCAGGTAGAGGTCAGGCGCCGGAAGATCATAGCGGCAGACGGTGCGGCAAATTATATGCGTCCGTTTTTAAATGCACTGACGGAAGAGGAGTTTGATGCATTTTTACAGTATCATCTGGCAACCTGTGAACGGATGGATCTTATGGGTGCAAGCGGTCACACGGTGGATATTCTTGTGAAAAAGGGGTCTGAAAACGTATGAAAAAATGGATATTGCCAATCCTAATGGCAGGATTTTTGCTGACGGGATGTTCTTCTCCTGCAGCAACGTCATCGGCTTTGCCCTCTTCTACGGAAAAAATCACGGAGACACAGATGACGGAAGAACCGGGTACGCTGGAAGAAACGGAAACCGGGACTGCAACTGAAACGCAGCAGGAACCGGTGATACAGACGGTAAAAATTACGGCGACAGGTGACTGTACGCTTGGGGCAACACAGACGCATGGGTATGCAGGTTCCTTTCATGAATACTATGATAAATACGGGCAGGATTATTTTTTTAAAAATGTCAGAAGTATTTTTGAGCAGGATGATTTTACACTGCTCAATCTGGAATGTGTGTTGTCAAATGCGACCGAGCGTGTGGAAAAAACGTGGAACTTAAAAGGAAAACCGGAGTATGTTGGTATTATGACAGACAGTTCTGTGGAGGGGGCAAGTCTGGGAAATAATCATACGTTTGATTATGGGCAGCAGGGACTTGATGATACCAGGGAAGTGTTAAATAAAGCAGGGATTATCTTCGGATTCAATGATCATGTGGATACCTATACCACGAAGGATGGTATCAAAATCGGAATTGTCTCCGCAAGCCAGTTGTCTGCAGATGAAAAACATGCCAATTATATCCGGGATGGGATTGCAGAACTTCGGGAAGAAGGAGCGGATCTGGTAATTGCCTGTTGCCACTGGGGGATAGAGGGGGATCATTATCCGAATGATTATCAGCAGAAGCTGGCACACCAGGTGATTGACTGGGGAGCAGATCTGCTGGTCGGTACACATCCTCATGTATTGCAGGGAATGGAATTATACAACGGAAAAATGATCTGCTACAGTCTTGGAAATTTCTGCTTTGGGGGGAACAGGAATCCAAAAGACAAAGATACGGCGATCTATGAACAGACCTTTACCTTTGTGGATGGGGTACTGCAGACAGATATATCAGCCGATATGATACCATGCAGCATTTCTTCCACATCAGAAAGAAATAATTTTCAGCCTGCCATAGCAAAAGGCGACAGAAAACAGACGATTATTGATCATATGAATGAGTATTCGGAAAAGTACAGTAAAATCGGATTTGACGCAAATGGCAGGGTAATCATCAGGGAAGAGTAGGGGGATAATATAATTTTATGTGGCAAGTAAATAATAATGATAAGAGGAATCAGCACATGAATGCAAGTTTTTGGAATTATCCGTCAAAACAGAAAAGCTGGCCGATAGACGAAGAAATGGAAAGTCTCGGGGAAGTCATTCATCCACTCGATAATATCGGTGGATTTGATGTACGTCCGGGATTTTATCAGATGAATGGTGCATATCAGACAGAGGAAGGGGTAAGTTTTACCGTAAGCTCCCATGGAGCTACGAGCTGTGTCCTGCTGTTATTCCGGCCGGCGGCACAGGAACCGTATGCAAGAATCCGCATTCCGGAAAGTTATAAAATTGGAAATACGTATTCTATCCTTGTTTTTGGCTTAAAAGCAGAGGATTTTGAGTATGCCTATCAGATGGACGGTCCTGCCGATCAGGCGAGAGGGTTACTGTTTAACAGAAAACATACGCTTCTTGATCCATATGCGAAAGCTGTTACCGGTCAGAGAAACTGGGGAGAAAAACCGGAAGGCGGAAAGGATTTTGTCTATAAAGCCCGTGTGGTGCAAAGTGATTTTGACTGGGGGCGGTATCGGAATCTGAATTACAAATTTGAAGATCTGGTGATCTATGAGATGCATGTCAGGGGATTTACCAAAGATGCGTCCTCCGGTGTAAAAGGTGGGGGAACATTTGAAGGTCTGCGACAGAAAATTCCGTATTTGAAAGATCTGGGAATCAATGCGGTAGAACTCATGCCGATTTTTGAATTTGATGAAATGGAAAGTGCCCGTGTGGTGGATGGCGTGCAGTTGTACAATTACTGGGGCTATAATACGGTTTCCTTTTTTGCCCCGAATACAAGTTATGCATTTCATCAGGAGCATAATCATGAGGGTGATGAATTAAAGCGTCTGATCCGCGAACTGAAAGAAAATGGAATTGAAGTCATTCTTGATGTGGTATTCAACCATACGGCAGAGGGAAATGAAGACGGTCCATGTTTTTGCTTTAAGGGGATTGATAACAATATTTATTATATGCTTACACCGGATGGATATTATTATAATTTCAGCGGCTGTGGCAATGTCTTAAACTGCAACCATCCGGTGGTTCGGAGGTTTATTACGGATTGTCTGCGGCACTGGGCAGTAGAGTACCGTGTGGATGGATTCCGGTTTGATCTGGCATCGATTCTGGGAAGAGATCAGAATGGTGCACCGATGGAGAATCCGCCGATTCTGGAAGCCCTTGCATTTGACTCTATTCTGGGGGATATGAAGCTGATCGCAGAAGCCTGGGATGCGGGTGGCTTGTATCAGGTTGGAAGTTTTCCGTCATGGAACCGCTGGGCCGAATGGAACGGAAGATACCGTGATGATATGAGAAGCTTTTTAAAGGGCGACAGTGGCGTCGCAGGGCGTGCAATTACACGTATCACCGGATCCTCCGACATGTATGATCCGGCAAGCCGCGGATATAGTGCATCCGTCAATTTTCTGACCTGTCATGATGGGTTCACGTTGTATGATCTGTATTCATATAATGAAAAGCATAATGAGAAAAACGGATGGAACAATACGGACGGGGATAACAACGGCCTGAGCTGGAACTGCGGGGTGGAAGGTGAGACGGATGATCCGGCGGTTATGAGCCTGCGACGCAGACTCGTGAAGAATGCATTTGCCGCGTTGTTATGCAGCCGTGGACCGGCTATGTTTTTTGCAGGGGATGAATTTTGTAATACGCAGTATGGAAATAACAACGCATACTGCCAGGATAATATTATTTCCTGGCTGGACTGGAACAGACTGGAAGAATTTCAGGAGATTCATGATTTTGCCCGTTTTATGATCCATTTCCGTGCAAAGCATCCGATTCTGCGAAGGGATACAAAGCCGGCAGTCTGCGGGTTACCTTCCGTAAGTATCCATAACGGAGAGCCGAACCGGAATTATACGGACTATAATACACATTTAATTGGAATCATGTATGCGGGAAGAAATGCCGATGATACGGATGATGATATGATCTTTTACGGAATGAATGCGTATTGGGAGCCTTTGGAGATGCGCCTGCCTTCGTTGCCGGAGTCTTATCATTGGAAACTTGTAGTAAATACTTTCTGTGAATACCAGGATGGGGCAGATTTTGAAGCTCAGACACAGGGAGATCAGACACGTGTGCGTGTTCCGGAACGTTCTACGGTAATTTTACTGGCAGAACATGATTTATAAAAAAAGAGTTGAGCACCGCTCTGGAAACAGGGCGTGCTCAACTCTTTTTTTCGGTGGTATCGGGTCTGGTTGTAATTTCACTGGTTCCGATGAGGTAATCTGCAGAAACATTCAGAATCTGCACGATGGCTGCAAGATCCGCAACGGTCGGAGAACGACGACCGGTACGGTATCCGCTGATCGTGGACGGCGAAACAAACATTGCATTTGCCAGCTGGATATTGGAAATATTTTGTTTATACATAATCAGACTCAGACGGTCACCAAAATCTTTGTATTTATTTTTATCATTCGTTTTCATACAAATGATTTTATAGAAAGTTGATATAAAAAACAGAGAAAACGCGTATTGCGTTTTA
>ERZ780086.441-NODE-441-length-11095-cov-2.55632_pt1 | contig 11095 bp, 9 predicted proteins | sample MGYA00511575_ERZ780086 | MGnify/ENA primary metagenome ERZ780086 (study PRJEB29588, sample SAMEA2161917) | human gut metagenome | biome: human gut; feature: human-associated habitat; material: faeces | place: Denmark | collected 2008/2010 ...
GAAGGCAGGATTACGTCCCGCCAAAAATTCTCGGGCAGTAAGGTGCGGTATTTCCAGCGGCATGAGAAGAGTTTGCGGGTTTTCCGGCCGATACGGGTCAGGCGGTTACCTGACGGAGTGCGGTACACTCCGAAGCCGAGAATGTCGTTCAGTACCCGCTGTTTGAGCTGTGGATCCGGAACGGCAGAGAGCAGCGGTGTGAAATCCTCGTCGAGCAATTCGCCGGCCAATGCCGTGAAAATGTTATAGACCGTGTCGTAACCGGTTGCAGCGTAAAGCGTAAGGATTTTCTCGAAGTCGATTTCCGATTGCTCGCTGCGCAGGAAAAGGCCCCAATCCAGCAGATGTCGGAGGTTGATGCCTTCCGTCCCGAAATGCCGGGCCATGTGGCGCAGCAGATAGAGTGCGTTGAACATCGGGGATGGGGTGTAATAGCCCGCCGGCGCTAATCGGCTGTTCTCTGCTTCACCCACGAGAAAATCGTCTATGGCACGCTCCGTCCGGCGGTGCGACGGCATAAGCAGATGGCTGTGATTTTCGACCATGACGCCCTTGTAATGGAAAACGGCATGTTTTTCACTATCGTAATTGATTTTAATCCCCAGCTCTTCGATCAAACGGTTGCCCTTGTCGCAGTTGTCGAGCCACAGATCTATGTCGCCGCATTCGCGGTGCTCCGGCCGGGGGTAGTAAATGCTGAGGCCCAGCCCTTTCAAAAGGATCGTACGGACGCCGTGCGAAGCGAAGAGCGTTGTCAGTTCGTGTGCGGCACGGGTCTGTTGGGCATGGCGCTTCTCGATGGCTTCCGAACTCAGGGCCCAACGGATTTTGAGGGCTCTGGAGGGCTGTTGCTGTTCCGGGAGCCGGAGAATCGTGTCGAAGAGCAGGGCCGTAACGCCGTGTTGGGCCGCAAGGGTAAAAAGACGGGTCCAGTCTTCTTCAGACAAGTTCAGTATGTTTGGCTGTAATATGCTAGGGGTAATGGTTGGGCGCAACAATGCAAGCAGCAAAGTATGAAGTTTATACGTAATATCTTTTTGCACATATTCCGGAAATGGCTTTATTGGTCGATCATATACTTTGCTGTTTTTCATGTTATCAACTTGTAATTTTTATATCCGGATGTTGTTTATGGCTGCTTGATTGACAGATGGTTCTAATGTATATCCTTAATACGAAGCATAAATAGTACGATTCGATTTATCGGATAAATTTTTTTATGGATGAAACAACTTCGAGAATCTGTTCGTCGGTTAAAGAGGGGCCGGAAGGAAGACATAGTCCTCGTTCGAAGATGGTTTCCGCAATTTTGTTTCCATAATATGCGTTGCGTGAGAAAATTGGCTGCATATGCATCGGACGCCAAAGCAGACGTGATTCGATATTCTCCTGTTCGAGATGTATGCGAATGTCATTCGCTGTTTTGTTATTGCATTTTTTCGCATCGACTTCGATGCAGGTCAACCAGAAGTTCGAATCGTATTCGGAGGATGGATTCTGCTTGACATGAATTCCTTCTGTGTCCGCGAAGTTTTCGGAATAAAGTGTATGTATTGCCCGGCGGCGTGCGATATATTGTTCGAGAACAGTCATTTGACCTCGACCTATACCGGCGCAAATATTGGATAATCGGTAGTTATAACCGATGTGTTTATGGTAGTAATAGGGGCGATCTTCACGTGCCTGCGTAGCGTAGAAAATTGTGCGTTTCGCCTCTTCTTCGGTTCTGCAAATCAGGGCGCCTCCGCCAGAAGTAGTGATCATTTTGTTGCCGTTGAACGACAGCGCTCCGAATTCTCCGAAAGTGCCGCATTTTTGCCCCTTGTATTCAGATCCGATAGCTTCTGCTGCGTCTTCGCAGATTGGAATATTGTACTTTTCGGCAATGGCGCATATTTCGTCTAATTTGGCTGGCATGCCGTACAGATGTACCGGAATGATGGCTTTAGGATATTTTCCGGTTTTAGCTTTTCGATCGTGGATGGCTTGTTCCAAAAATTGTGGCGACATATTCCAAGTTTCCTCTTCTGAATCGACGAAGACGGGTGTTCCGCCCAGGTAGGTTATCGGATTGGCTGATGCCGAAAATGTGAACGATTGGCAAATCACTTCGTCTCCGGGACCTATTCCCAATTGCAAAAGTCCCAAATGAATGGCTGCTGTACCGGATGAGAGGGCAACGATATGTCTGCCCTGTCCGATGAAAGTTTCTAGATCTTTTTCGAATGCATTAACGTTGGGGCCGAGCGGAACGACCCAGTTGGTATCGAATGCTTCTTGAATGAATTGCTGCTCACAGCCGCTCATACGTGCCAGCGAGAGATGGATGCGTTGTTTCATAACGAATTATTTTTGAATTTCCGGAGTCGGATACGTGTGGAAAATCGTTTGGAAAATTAGTTTCAGATCTCCTCGAAAAGTGTGGGTATAATAGTAGTCGAGATTGATTTGAACTTTGTCCGGAAAAATTATTTCATTGTTATATTTTACAGGATCGGGGACTTGTGCCAGTAGCTCTTCCTCATTGGCATATTTGAGCGAGGCTGGTCCGGTTATTCCTGGGCGTAATTTCAGAATGAGTTTATTTTCTCCAGTTAGTTGATCCGCATATCCGGGTACATCGGGACGTGGTCCGACGAAACTCATGTCACCGATCAATACATTCCATAATTCGGGGAGTTCATCGAGTTTATATTTTCTCAAAACGGCACCCAAAGGGGTGATTCGGCTCTCTCCTGCAATGGAAATACTGGAGCCTGAATGGATTACTTGCATCGAACGGAATTTATACATCGTGAAGAGCTTTCCCTCTTTTCCGACACGAACCTGTTGGAAAATGACAGGGCCTCCCGGCATTTTGATTTTGATCAAAATAGCTATGATTAGTAGAATCGGACATAAACAAATCAACCCCAAGAATGATGCCGTGCGGTCGAAAATCCACTTTGCGTCCATTGTAATGACAATTATCGAAAAATTTTATACGCGATTTTTTTTACCCAAGCAGGGGCGATGAGCAGACAGAACATGGCATAGGCGAATAAGTCGGCGGTATGGCCGTAGTGCAAGTTTTTGTTGATTTGCAATCTGTCCGCCAATTGTTTTTTTGCAAAAACCCATCCATTCCGGCGCTTTTTGAACAAGGCTTCGGTCATTCTGAATTTCAATACTACGTTCGGAAGATTTGCTATATTCACTCCATGCATTAGGCCGTCGTACCAAAGCATCGTATCTTGGTTTTTCCGATATTCAGGGCGGTAACAATGTCCGATTTTATCAAAAAAACTTTTGCGGAATAAAACGGCGGGATGGGCGAGGGGATTTCTTTTCGCAAAAAATTTCTTGCATTCGGTGGGAGTCGCTGGATAAACGATTGTTTTCCCGGATTCGCAACCTTCTTCGTCGATTTCGTTGATAGCCCCTCCGACGACATCTATTTCGGGGTGTTCATTCAGAAAACAGATCTGTTTTTCGATGCGATCCGGCAACGAGATATCGTCTGCATCCATACGGGCGATGTATTCGTAACCGTTGTCGAAACATATTTGGAGCAGATCGTTTAAGACGCAGGCGAGTCCCCGATTCTCTGCAAAACGTACAATCGATACGTTTTTGTTATTTTCATACGCTTCCAGACATGAATTTAAGGAATTTCCTATGGGACCATCTACTCCTATATATATTCGACAGGAATAAGTCTGTTTTATGATGCTGTCAATAGCGGGGCGGACGTATTGGGGCGTATCGTTTTTATAAACGGGGATAATGACGGCAACAGGATAATTCATCGTGATTAGAGTTTTGTATATTTTTCTATTATGTCCATCCACTGCTGCAAAACGGTATTTTTGTCGACTAAGTGTTTGATTGTATTGGATGCGCGAAGTCCGATCTCGCGTGCAGCCGTTTCATTTTCCGATAGATATGAAAATGCTTGTGCGATCGAGTTTGCATCGTCGGCGAAGCATCCGTTTATGTGATCTATAATTAGTTCTTTTGCACCAGATACTTTTGTACTGATTACAGGCAATCCGAGGTACATTGCTTCTATCATTGCATTCGACATTCCTTCATAGTCGGAAGATAGGACGAATACTTGTGCCGATTTCATTTGTGAAGCTATGTTAGCAGACCTGCCTTGTAACCTGACACGACATCCTTTTCGTTCTATATATTCTTCGAGTTCCTGTCGCATAGGGCCTTCTCCATAAATATCTAAGCAGTGATCAGGATGGGTTTTACTGAAAAGTGCAAAAGCATCGATCATCATTTTCTGGTTTTTTTGAGGATCGAGTCGTCCGACGGAGATTATTTTCTTTTCTTTGTGGCTGCTTAATGCTGATTGCCATTCGAATTGTTCTGATATGGGATTGGCGATTACGGATATGCGCTTATGGTATTTTGCTGGAAAATATTTCTTAATCTCCGGGGTTTGTACAACCATATGTTGCATTCTGAATAAGAGCATTCTCCGTATTATTTTTCGGAATAGGCTGGCTTTTCCTGGGTCATTTCGTTCGGAAACAATAATAGGTGTCCGGGTAAACAGCATACAAGCCAATGTTGCTACAAACACAGGTAACATGAAGGCGATAACAAGGTCATATTGCCGTAAATATTTGCGTAGCCACAATAATTTAGCCGTGATGTCCCGGTGATGATCATCTGCAAATGCGAGTTTTATTGCCGGATTTATGTCGTATGCAATCATCCGTTTTCTTAAACATACGATGCTTACTTCGTAGGTTTTACAAAGAGAATTAGCAAGGGTAGAGAGGACACGTTCTGATCCACCGGAGGATAGGGTGTCCGTTACGAATACTATTTTCATCAAAAGGATTACTTTTTATCGGATGGTTGAAGGCATACAACCTTTTTTATGAGGTTTTCCCATTCTGCGTATATTTTTTCGGGAGAGTGTGTTTCGCAGAGTTTATGCGCATTATGGCTAAGATTGTCTGCGAAAAATTGGTCTGATAGTATTTTCTCCATTGCGGTCTGTAATGCTTCCACGTCGCCAATGGGGGTTAGCAATCCATTTGTCCCGTTTTTTATCAGAAATCTCGCGCCCCCACCTTTGCAGTCGGTCGATATGCAGGGTACTCCTAAAGCCATCGCTTCCATCAGTGCGTTGGGCATACCTTCGAAGTCGGATGAAAGCACGAACAGTGAAGAACGTTCGATTTTCTTCCGGATTTCTGTCGTGTAACCGGGAAAGCTGACTTTGTCGGCAATTCCCAAGTTTGAGGCCAATAATTCGAGGTCTTTCCGCAGCGGACCGTCGCCGTAAATGACCAGTTTGTAGGCTGGATATTTGGCTGTTATACCCGCGAATGCTTTTATCAGGAGAGCATGATTTTTCTGTTCGGTCAGCCTGCCGGAGGAAACGATCTGCTTGTTTCTCGGACCTGAGTATTCTGCGGTGATGAACTCCTTGTTGATCGCATTCGGAATGATTTTTACGGCTGCGCTGCCGATGGAATTCCCGTACCAGTTTTTTTGAATTTCGGTTTGGAACACCCAGCCATCGGCTTTATGGGCAACTTTCTTCAATCGCTTTTGTTTCGAAGGAGGGTACGTGGAGGGATCGACACGCTCCGAAGCGATAATTTTGGCTTTGGTGAGGAATCGAAGTGATAATAGCAGGATTGTCGGTATCGGCAACATAACTATATAACAGTCGCATCGGGTTTTGCGGATGAGCTTGCATACTCTGTAGAAACGAAGCAGATTGTCGTGCAGGAAGTTGCTCCGTTCTTGCTGGTGCAAGAGTGCTTGGCGACTTATTTTTGTCGAAAGCGGATACGTCGCCTCGTCATCGGATATGGTGATAAATTCGATATCGTGTTCACGTTGGCAGAGAAAATTGGCGAGGTTGCAACAAACTCGTTCGGCTCCTCCGCCCGAAAGTCCGCTTGTAAAGAAAACGATCTTCATGTTATTATTTACGAATCAATTGCAACATTTTGCCGGTGTTCTCTCCGAACAAGGATTCGCCGTTGACCATTTGGCAAAACCAAGCACTTTGCCCTGTCGTATTGACTTCTATAAGAACAACGGCTCCTTCTGTATCGAGAGACAGATCCCAGGACAGAATCCCTAAGTACGGTAGATTCGCATGCATTTTTAGTACAGTTTCTTTTATTCGAGTCAAATTCCCCCCCCCTATGTTGTAGCCTGAGAATTTGACCTTTGTATCCGGGTGAAAAACAAAATGTTCTCCTTGTTCCGAAAATGCTTCTTTTTTTAGTGTACCGTCTGCGTTTATTCCGATACATACTCCTCCGTAATGGATGTTATCACGATCGGATGAAGATCGGCCCAGCCTCAATGCGATGGGGCAAATATGGATTCGGTCGTCGAGGATATAGGTTATGACCCGAAACGTATTTACAGACGATGGATTCAATGTGGCAAGAACGTCCGCTTGATGGATTAATTCCTGTACAACGAAATTATTTCCGAATTTTTCCAGTACTTCCCGAACGGCCAAAGAGCTGCCGATGTCTTGTCCTCCGACAAAGTTGCATATCTGCACATCGCGTCCGCTACTGGTGTCTATCGTCTTTTTCACCACGCATTTGCCTCGGTCGAATAATGACATATAGGCTTCGGCTGGGGATAACAGAGCATTGTTCCCGTTTCTGTATATGCCTTTTACGCAGGATAGATAGGTTTGGGGGATGTGAAGGCCTTCTATTCCGGAGAACAATAGCGGCAAAAAACTTTTGTCGCCCAATATTTCTGCTTCTCTGTATGGATTGAGTTTCGGCTCCAATCGTGTCGAAAATAGAATTTCGGGGAAATAATCTTTGCAGTATATGCCGGTGTAGCTTTGGTACAGTCTGTGCCAGGCCGTAGATAACGATTTTCCGTAGTTTTTTCGGAAGAATTCTTTTATCTCCTGCTTCTGGGTTTCAGTCAGGGAAACTTTATCGATCAATTTTCGTTTTTTTTGGATGTTCTGCCTTTCCGAATAGGATACGAGTACTCGCCGGATCGTTCGGCTGATTGCCGTCAGATGATTTTCTATCGTATGTACAGTGCCCATTTTATCTTGTTTTAGGTGGTAATGTAAGCCATTCTCCGAATTTGTAATCCCAGTCTTCCGGTTCGAACGGAGTCATACCGCTCCAGTGGAAAAAAGTCAATTCGCCGAAATATACTTTACCATTGACTTCGTACAGATCCACACGTACCTGCGGATAACCTGCGGATAACTGGGCTGCCAATTCTTTCATTTTGTCGAAATTCAGAGGTTTATTCGGTAATACGGAGGCGTTGGGATGGCCGTTACGGAATGGAAGGTGGTTGTAATCGGCATCGAAGAAGTCGAATTTTGTTTCTTCTCCCTGTGTCATTCGATCGGAGTCAATGAAGAGTGCTTTCACTTTTCCGTCAAAACAGAAGAATTTATAGTCACGCAGCTCTCCGGAAGCATTGTCTTCCATATATTGCTCGGCAATGATCCGGGGTTTTATGTCTTTGTATGGCCATTCGCGCATTCCCCAGAAAAAATTATGCCGCAGGCAAGCGTTGATTTTGCGATGGACTTTTTTATAGTTCAGTTTTGATTTGTCCTTGCAAACGATCACACCGCCGCTGTCGTGCGGACATTTCAGCACGAAACGTTCGGGTAGTTTCGAAAAATCTATATCCTCGAATTTCTCCCATACACCGAGTGTGGGGATGAGGTATTCGTGCCCGATGATATCGCCGACGATGGCCTTTACTTCGTATTTGTCGCACAACTGTGTGTATCGTGGATTCCGGTCGTAGAGTTTGAGCCATTGCAGTTTTTCGCTGAACGATTTCGGGTGTTCCAGATCGAGTTTTTTATGCATACGCGCCGAAAAAGGAATCTTCAGATATGATTTATCACTTACCCAGTTGAAATATTCTCGGTGGCCCAATGTAAGCAGCAATAAGGCTGGATTTTTTATAATATCTGTTATCGAATGGGACATATTAGTCGGCGGATGTTGATTATTTTGTCATTTGTTTTTTGTAGGCAGGATTAGCATGTCGCCCAGTTTTTTATCCCAATCTTTCGGTTCGAACGGAGTCATACCGCTAGTGGGAAAGAAAGTCAGTTCTCCGAAGAAAATATCCATTCCGATCGTATAAAAATCGACTCGGAGGAATGGGATTCCACAACTAAGTGTTTCTGCCAACGATATCATTTGAGGTAGAGTTGAAGGCATAGAAATAATGCGATCGAATTGTGGTGGGTATGCTGTTTCGACCAACGGAAGGATTTCTCCCGTTGGGGTATAATAATTAGCATGATGTTCCGTAAAACGATCAAAATCTATTTTGAATAATTTTACTTTTCCGTTGAAACAGAAGAATTTATAGTCGTATAATTCATGGGATTTTTTATCTTCTATGTATTGTTCTGCGATGATGCGGGGTTTTATGTTTTTGTACGGCCACTCTCCATTATGATGGAAGTAGTCTTCCTGCAATCCGGTGCGTAATCCGTTACGGACTTTCTGCACATCCATTTGCTGTTTGTCTTTGCAAATGTACATTCCCGTTCCGCTGTTGTGATTGCATTTGATGACGAATTTGTCGGGCAGAGTATCGAAATCCACTTCTTCCGCTTTTGTCCATACTCCCAAGGTCGGGATGATGTATTTTTCTCCGATACGTTCGGCTACCCACTTTTTTGCCTCTATTTTGTCTGCCATAATAGTATATTCCGGGCGGCGATTGTATAGTTTGAGCCATTGCAATTTTTCGTTGAATGTGTGGGGGGATTTCCAATTGATTCCCCCCCCCATTTTTAGTCGAAACTTTAACGACAGAAATAGCTTGTCAGATAGTAGATTACATCCGTATAGAAAGTTGAGTAGTTTATGTACCAACAGGGATGGACGGGAGATACCCCGGTTTATTTTCGAATAAAAGGAGTGAAGATATTCGAAACGGGCTTTTTCAGATGGTATAGGATCTTGATGATACATAAGAAATAATTTTATTTCAATTTCGATACGACTGTCCTCAATTTATCGAGATGGGCTTCGCAGTTGAGATAGTTGAGTATTTGATATCTCTTTTTTCGGGTAATGAACGACGGCAGTAGGCCGTGTACGAAAAGTCGTTTGGCTGTGCGGGTGCAATAGGGCTGGAATGGAACCAGAAAATTGCGACTTGTTTTTTGTGCCCACGTTTCGAATGTTGTGTTCAGCTGGTCTTCGTTCGAGATTATTTGGTTCAACTTGTCGATGCGTTCTGCGAAAATTTTACGTTCGGCTTCGTTCATCGGTATAACGGAAGGTCGTTCGTTGCATTGTGTATACGGGTATAATTCGAATTGAGGTAATGTCTGTTTGTCGAGTCGAAGCGATACCATGAAACCTTCGTTCCAGGGACCGTGACGTTCGCTTTTATGATCGAAAAGCAGATTTCCCAAGCCATAGAAAATAGGTTTTCCGTGGTATATTTCATATCCCGAATAACAATGCTGGTGGTGGTTGATTATTGCGTCGGCGCCGGCATCTATAAAAAAACGATAAGTTTCTTTCATGCGGGGAGATGGCAACGCGTAATGTTCGTGTCCTCCATGCACGATGACCAAAACATAATCGGCTTTTGTCCGTGCCTCTTGTATATTGTAATATTGTTGTATCGGATTTAATGGATTGGCGCCGGCGGTTGTGTCCGTTGCTATAGAGAACTCATGTTCACAACAATTCACGATCGCTAATGTTCCCTTCTCTTTTTGATTTATGTACAGAACAGTTGCTGCTTCAGCCGAATTCTTACCGATGCCGACTGTCTTTATTCCGGCGTTTTCAAGCAGTTCGCGGGTTTCAATACAGCATTTTGTACCTTGGTCGAGGATGTGGTTGTTGGCGAGTGTGCAAACATTGAAACCGGCATACTTGACGGCATCGACTGCGGCGGGCTGCCCTTGTAATGTGGGACCGCTTTTGGCAATTGGAACTCCTGCGTGCAAAACGATTGGGAATTCGAAATTTATGATACTGACATCTGCCTGCTCCGTGAGGTATTTAATGTCGTCGAACAACGAAGCGTAGTTGCCACGGGCGATAAGATCTGATATTCGGTATCTATCGCAAAAATCGCCTGCTATCAGAAGGTGCATCATGATTTAGTTAGAGAAATATTAAAGACTTAAGCAAGATAGTTCGTTGTGCTAAATCCAATATTGGATAGATATGAGTGCTGTGTATTAATCTTGGGATTTTCTCATATATAAAGCGACTGAAAGGAAAAATATTAATCCGATGTATCTATCTATGTTTGTATAAAAATAGCTAATAACTCCACATTGCAAAATGATGGCGATGGAAAATGTGATGATTATATTTGATACGCGGAGATATTGGTCGGAATATCGTAGTCTAACTGATATATTGGCAATTCGGTTGATTATGAAAGGGAATAAGAAGACGCAGACTCTGCCAATATCGACTAAAAACAACCCTAAAAATGTATAAAATACATTTATGTTCATTTGTGTGTTTGCATAAGCGATATTGTTCCAATCCTGAACTGAGATTTTGTCCTCGGAGAAAAAGTTGAAAAATGGAAATATACGAGATAAAGTCCCCTCTGGATTATAGTAATTATTCCAGAGGTTACAAAAGTTCAGAAATGGTTGTCCTGCATAAATAATGAAACTTCCTTCGGCTTCCGCATCTCGTTCTCCGAATCTAGATGTGGTTACAGCGATAAAATATGCGATTAGAACTGTTAGAAGAATACTTCCTATAATTTTTATATAAAATTTTTGTCTAACGGAGAATGATTTCTTAAACCAGATATAACATAATACGAATAACATCACCCAGTAGAACGTATTCGATCTGTCGGCGTAAAGAATTCCCAATAGAATAGGCGAGGTCGAACTTAATAGAATTAAACAGTTGAATATTATTTGTTTGCGATTGATAATTAGGCTATAAAAGAATAGTGGAATAAGAAAATATGCAGAATGTCCCAAAATCATAACTATTGTAGCGATGATGCGGGAAATACCAGTTAGTGAATCTGTTATCGAAGTAGTCATCCCATTGTAGGAATCAACTCTGATTTCTCCTAAATCTCCGATGAATAAATTAAA
>ERZ780086.443-NODE-443-length-11092-cov-2.71733_pt1 | contig 11092 bp, 10 predicted proteins | sample MGYA00511575_ERZ780086 | MGnify/ENA primary metagenome ERZ780086 (study PRJEB29588, sample SAMEA2161917) | human gut metagenome | biome: human gut; feature: human-associated habitat; material: faeces | place: Denmark | collected 2008/2010 ...
CAGATAGGAGTATTGATATGGCAAGAATGAAGGATTTCTACAAGGAAACCGTTGCCCCCGCGCTCTTCAAGAAGTTCGGCTACAAGTCTGTTATGCAGATCCCGAAGCTTGACAAGATCGTTGTAAACGTTGCTTGCGGCGAGGCAAAGGAAATCGACAATGATGCACTGGAGCTGTCCCTGCGTCAGGACTTGGAACCGGTGATCTGGGCAAGTGTATATGAAACGGGAACCCGGCTGGTTGTACAGATACAGGAGAAAATTTCTTCTCACGAGGAAACGAAAGAAGCAGAGGGCACCTGTATGGATCTGGCGGCATCTGCGGATGCTACGATTGCATCGGTCATTACAAGGAGCGGGCTTGCCAAAGTGAAAAAGGGTGATAAAGTGAAAAAAGGCGATGTGCTGGTCTGTGGACGGCAGGAAATTCTGGATGATAACGGGAAAGTGCGGGAATACTATTATAAAAGCGCCGATGCCGATGTATATGGATATACGATGCATCCCTATGAGGACTGGATTTCTTCCAAAATGACAGAAAAAAAAGAAACCGGTAATAAACACAAACGATATTTTCTACAGGTTCTGAATTGGCGTCTGGTAACTCCGGCTTTGCATGCGGAGTATGCATCGGAGCGTTCTGTAACGGATACCCGGCAGTTTTGCCTGCAGGACAGTTTTTATCTTCCGGTTTATTTTGGAGAAATCACAACGTCTGAGCTGCAGGAAAAGACCGTTATGCTGACAAAAGAACAGGTAAAACAGCTTGCTTTGACACATTTTTCACAATTTCTTTCGGAATTGGAAGAAAATGGGGTGCGAATTGTCGACAAAAATGTTATGATTGAACAGATAGATAAAAACTATCATATCTATGGTCAGGTAAAGGGGTGTGAAAAAATCACAACTTTAGTACCAACCGAAAGGAAACGAGAGGAACCTGTAAATGAGTCTGAATGAAGTATCGCTCCGGATACCAACGGAACATATGGCAAATGTCTTCGGACAGTTTGATGCCAATATCAAAAAAATAGAACGGACACTGGGTGTAACGGTTGTTGTACGCGATGATCAGTTGAAAATTATCGGTACTCCATCTGCCGCAAGCGGCGCACAGGAAGTGTTTGAACAGTTGTATGAGCTTGCAAAACGGGGAAATGTTATCAGCGAACAGAATGTAAACTACGCACTTGCTCTTTTGCAGGAACACAAAGGGTCTGAGATGGTAGAGATTGATAAAGATGTGATCTGTCACACCATACAGGGAAAGCCGGTAAAGCCTAAAACACTCGGGCAGAAGGATTATGTAGATAATATCCGTAAAAAAATGATTGTTTTCGGGATGGGCCCTGCCGGAACCGGAAAAACATATCTGGCCATGGCCATGGCGATCACTGCGTTTAAGAATGAAGAAGTGGGACGCATCATTCTGACACGTCCGGCAATTGAAGCGGGAGAAAAACTCGGATTTCTTCCGGGAGATCTGCAGAGCAAAGTAGATCCGTATCTGCGCCCTTTATACGATGCCCTGTATCAGATTATGGGTGCGGAGTCATTTCAGAAAAATATGGAAAAAGGTCTGATTGAGGTTGCACCGCTGGCTTATATGCGTGGACGGACACTCGACAACGCATTTATTATTCTGGATGAGGCACAGAACACCACACCGGCACAGATGAAAATGTTTCTGACACGTATCGGCTTCGGCTCGAAAGCTGTGATTACCGGAGATGCCACGCAAAAAGATCTGGCCCCGGGAAGTAAATCCGGGCTGGATGTAGCACTTCGGGTTTTGAAAAATGTGGAAGAAATCGGAATCTGTAAATTAACAAGCAAAGATGTCGTCAGACATCCGCTGGTACAAAAGATTGTACAGGCTTATGATGATTATGAGTCCAGACAGAGCAGCCGGAGTGCGCGTAAGTCTGCCAGACAGGAGAAAAAATGAAACCCAAAGAGACAATAAACCTCTATCGCGTCATATCGCTTCTGGTGATCGCGCTTGTCACTTTTGGAGTGATGGGCGGGTTATGTGCCAAAAGCCACCTGTATCCGGATGAATGGCTCAGTATGTTTTTCCTGACCTTGATTTTTCTTCTGGTCTGCATTTTTGAACTGGAATATGAACGAAAGCAGAAAGGAATATCGGCAAACACACAGACAACCTTTATCCGTCTTTCCGTTACCTATACGGTCAGTGGGGGATTGATCTATGCGATCAGTTATCTTCCGGAATTTTATCGTCCGGTGATGATCCCGGTGATTCTGCTCACCGCAGTGTCAAATTCCATGGTGGCGGGGTCTTTTGGATTGTTTTTCGATCTGGTGCTGGCACTGACTGTCGGGGGAAGTTTTTATGCCCTCGCTGCTTATATGATGCTTACAATGCTTGCTGCTGTACTGGCACAGGCATTAAAAGAAAAAAAATACCGTATGGGTGTATCCCTTCTGACTTTCTTTTTCAGTCTGATGATTCCGGAACTGTTTTCCTATTTATCAACGAAAGAAATGCAGAAATATTCGCTGCTTTATGCTTTTGGAACAGCATTCCTGACTTTTCTGACAGCAGCTTTTCTGTTTCACCGGTTGCTTCATGAAGCGGATCAGGAAATTGAAAACCATCTGCTGGATATCGTGTCCGAGGATTATTCGGAGGTAAAAGCCCTCAAGGATTTTTCCATGGTGGAATACCGCCACGCAGTGAAAGTTTCAGACATTGCCTGCCGCTGTGCAAAAGAAGTGGGATACCGGGCGAACTTATGTCTTGCCGGCGGTTTTTATTACCGTATGGGGCGCTGGATCGGGGAGCCATATATCAAAAATGCGGTCAATAAGGCAGAATCCTTATGTTTTCCGGCGGAGCTGATCTCCATTCTGGCAGAATACTATGGAGAAGAGCAGCTTCCATCTTCACCGGAATCCGCTCTGGTGCACATGGTGGATGCGGTTGTGATCCGTCTGGAAGCGATGGAACAAAATGTGGGACAAAGTGTCTGGAACCGTGATATTGTAATTTATCAGACCGTGAATGATTTTTCCTCAAGTGAAATTTATGACCATTCCGGAATGAGTATGAACCAGTTTTTAAAGATTCGTGAATTTCTTGCAAAGGAGGAATTACTTCGTTGAGTTTTTATTTAGAAGAAACATGTAACATACCGTTTGATTTTGCATATGCTAAGCTTGCAGAGGATGTGATTGCCTTTTGTCTGTCCCATGAGAATTTTCCTTATGAAGCAGAAGTCAATCTGACACTTACAGACAATGAAGAAATCCATCGGATCAATCTGGAATACCGCCAGATCGACCGTCCGACGGATGTTCTTTCTTTCCCGATGCTTTCTTATGAGAAAGCCGGAGATTTTTCTTTTCTGGAAGAGGAGAGTGAAGATGATTTTAATCCGGATACGGGAGAAGTCATGCTTGGAGATATTATTATATCGGTCGATAAAGTGTTAGAACAGGCACAAAGTTACGGACACAGTCCGAAGCGTGAATTTGCATTTCTGATTGTACACAGCATGCTTCATCTGTTTGGTTATGACCACATTGATCCGAAAGATGCGGCCATCATGGAACCCAAACAAAAACAGATACTCGAAGAGATGCATATCGTAAGAGATTAAAGAATGGATGTGTTTTATGAAAAAGAGATGGAAAATGATAGGCGTTGTCTGTGCGATTGCCATTTTATCCGCCGGATGCAAAAGTAAAGAATCGGAAGCTCCCACACCTTCATCCACACAGGATGTACCTGCAGAAACTGCCGAAACAGAATATCAGCCGGAACCGGTGGAAACCCACGAAGGAGAAGTCCGAAGTTTCTATACGGGAGAGTGGATGGATGAAAAAAAAGCAAAGAATCGTCCGGTTGCCGTCATGACAGAAAACACACACGTAACCCTTCCACAGTATGGAATCGGAAATGCGGATATTATCTATGAATGTCCGGTGGAAGGCGGCATTACCCGGCTGATGACAATTTATCAGGATTATGCTTCCCTCAAAAAAGTGGGAAATGTGCGAAGCTGTCGTCTGTATTACGTATACTTTGCCAAAGAATTTGAGGCGGTTTATTTTCATGCAGGCGAAAGTAAATATGCACTTGATGTTTTAAATAGTTCATTCATTGATAATGTGGATGGAATTACGGGAAAAGGCGGAGCCTTTTATTACCGGGACAATAGCCGCAGGGCACCGCATAATCTGTATACAACCGGAGAAAATTTAGCCTCTGCCATGAAGACATACGGGTATGATACAAAGCTTCCGGAAAATTATACATCTCATTATCGTTTTACAACAGAAGATTCCCAAAATCTGCTGGATCAGGGAGAAGTTGCAAAAAAAGTATCCTTATACTATGTTGACGCGAAGCCCTGGTTTGTATACAATGAAACGGATGGCCTGTATTACCGCTATGAATTTAGTGATAAACAGATTGACGGTTCTACCGGAGAACAGCTTGCTGTGAAAAATATTATTTTACAGAATTGTTACAGCAGCCTGAAAGATTCCAAAAACGGAACTTTAGATATCGACTATCTTTCCGGTGGATCAGGAATGTACATCACAAACGGAAAAGCTGTCCCGATTACATGGAAAAGAGCATCCGCAAATGATATTACACATTATTATACACAGGATGGTCAGGAAATTATTTTAAATCCCGGAAAGACATGGGTAGAGATCGTCGAAAACAGCCGTGCATCCCAAAATAAAATCAGCGCGGAATAAAAGAAACAAAAGCATTGAGGTTAGAAGATGGGTAAATCAAAGAATAACGGAACAAATTTTCTGGTTCAGGGATCAATTCTTGCGGTCGCGTCAATTATAAGCAGAATCATCGGACTGGTGTATCGTATTCCATTGAACAATATTCTGGGCGATGTAGGAATCAGTTATTATGCATGTGCATTTGACGTGTACAACGTAATTTTGATTATTTCATCCTACAGTCTGCCACAGGCAGTGTCAAAGACGGTTTCCGCAAAAGCGGCCAAAGGGCGGTACCGGTCGGTATATCAGGTATTAAAAGGTGCACTTCTTTTTGCCCTGGTATCGGGAATTGTGGCATCGCTTGTTGTATTTTTCGGAGCAGAATTTTTTACCGGAACACTCTTAAAAACACCATACAGTGTGTTTGCACTTAAAATTTTAGGACCGGCACTGATTGTTGTTGCGGTTCTTGGCGTTTTGCGTGGATTTTTCCAGGGACTTGGCACGATGATGCCAAGTGCCATTTCACAGATCATTGAACAGATTGTTAATGCCATCATCAGTGTATGGGCAGCTTATGTTCTGTATCGCTACGGAATAAAGATCGGAGCGGTTCTCGGTGATACCGAACATTACGGGCCTGCATACGGTGCAGCCGGAGGCACATTGGGAACGAACCTTGGATCTGTCGCTGCGCTGATTTTTGTACTTTTCGTATTTTTTGCTTATATGCATGTCTTTAAGCGAAGAATGAGACGGGAAAAAGGCGTTAAGGTAGAGCCATTTGCCTATACCATGAAGATCCTCATTATCACAATTGTTCCGGTTCTTTTAAGTACAACTGTTTACAATATCAGCAGTATCATTGACCAGAGTATTTTCAAAAATGTTGCGTTATTGCAGGGATACTCTGAAAACAAGATTGATGTATGGTGGGGCGTTTTTTCCGGAAAATATAAACTGCTGATCAATGTTCCGATTTCCATTGCCTCCGCGATGGCTGCCTCTTGCGTGCCGACACTGACGATGTCCTTTGCACAGAAAGATATGAAAAAAGTCAGGGAACAGATCAATTCTGCCATGCGTTTTATCATGGTGATTTCTTTCCCTTGTGCCATAGGACTTGCTGTATTGGGAGAGCCGATCTGTCGTCTGCTTTTCCCGGGAACGGCACAGACGGCACCTATGGCAGGTACCATGATGTGGGTTGGGGCAATGGCGGTTGTGTTTTATGCAATGTCTACGCTTTCAAACGGACTGCTGCAGGGCATTGACCGGTTAAAGATTCCGGTTATCAATGCAGCGGTTTCGCTTGTCGCTCATGTGATCGTACTGATTATACTGATGCTGTTTTTCCGCATGAATATCTATGCGGTCATTATCGCAAATATGTTCTTTGCGTTTTTAATGTGTATTATGAATGCGCTGGCAATACGAAAATACAGCGGCTATCATCAGGAAATTCACAAAACATTTATTGTGCCGGGAATTTCCTCGGTTATTATGGGAATTATTACCTATATCGTCTATCATGGCAGCTATGCGGTTTTAAAAATCAATGCGGTATCTGCCATGCTTGCAATTCTTGCAGCGGTTATCGTATATGCAGTTGTCTTACTGTTACTGCACGGACTGACCGAAGAGGAGATTAAAAAATTCCCGAAAGGAACTCTGATTGTCCGGGTTGCAAAAAAAATACATTTATTAAAGTAAATGGTATAAAACGGAAATAAAATGCAGATGCTACTGTTAGAAGGTGATGATATGAATCAAAAAACAGGCATCTGCATTCTTCTTTGTCTGGTTCTGCTGCTGGTCTTTGGCATCTGGTATCAGAAAAGAGGTGTAGAAAATACAAAAAATACCCAAGAACAATATGCATCCGAAACAGAGCACACCGTTTTGACCGGAACTCCTTACAAAGAAACGGAAAATGCCTATATTATCCGTACACAGGACAGCCGGCTGGTTGTTTTTTTACCGGATGGAAAAACCGTATATATGGAAACCGGGATTCGAAGTGAGAATTTAAGTCAAAAACTGCAGAAACAGGCGGAAAATGGCATTGGATTTGCAGATGAAGAGAGCCTTTTTGACTTTTTGGAAAGCTATTCGAGTTGAATATTTTATACCCATATGATAAAATATTTAACTGGTTTAACAGATAAAATGACAGGTGGACTATGGATAAGAAAAAATCAAAACAACAGGATGTGCTCGTGATTGGCGCCGGAGCTTCCGGCATGATGACCGCAATTACGGCCGCAAGACGTGGATTGTCCGTTACCGTCTTAGAACATATGGATAAGCCGGGGAAAAAAATTCTGGCAACCGGAAACGGAAAATGTAATTTTACAAATCTTAAGATGTCTCCCCGGTGTTATTACGGAGACCACGGACTGGTACAGGAAATTTTAAAGCAGTTTACAGTGGAAGATACCCTTGCGTTTTTCCGGGAGATCGGCATCTGGCCAAAAGAAAAGAACGGATATGTATACCCAAACTCCGGACAGGCTTCTTCCGTTGCGGATTCGCTGTCCGCGGAAATGAAACGAAGCGGAGTTTCCCTGGTCACTTCCTGTGACATCCGGCAGCTTTGTGAGACAAAATACGGATTTGAGGTACGGACATCCATGGGAACGTATTGTTCCCACAATCTTGTTTTTGCAACAGGTCTTCGTGCTGCACCGAAATCCGGAAGCGATGGATCCATGATTTCGCTGATAAAATCGTTTGGGCACCGGTTTGAGCCGATTTTGCCGGCACTGTGTGGATTTGAGGCAGAAGGAATGGAATTTTCCAAAGTATCCGGAGTCCGCACGGACGCACTCCTGTCTTTGTACATAGATGGGCAGAAATGCGAACAGGAACGGGGAGAACTGCAGCTTGCAGATTACGGGATTTCCGGTATTCCGGTATTTCAGATCAGCAGTCCGGCCTCGAAAGCGCTGTATCAGAAAAAACAGGCAGAGCTTACCATTAATTTTCTGCCGGATTTTTCCGAAGATATGATTGCACAGGAACTGCAGCGCAGATTTTCACGGGATGCCGGGATACAGGATGCCGCAGAATCACTTCGTGGGCTTTTAAACCATAAACTGATTCCGGTTATACTTAAGGCAGCAGGCATTCCGGTTCATGAACACACGGAACGGATTTCCCAAAAGCAAACCGAAACGCTCTGCAGACAGATACAGACATTTCCTGTCCGCTTAAAAAAGGTAAGGGATTTTTCTGCTGCACAGGTGTGCACAGGGGGAATCCACACGGAAGAAATCCACACAGATACGCTGGAATCACGGATTGTCCCGGGCATCTATTTCGTTGGTGAACTTTTGGATGTCGATGGAATCTGTGGGGGATATAATTTGCAATGGGCATGGTCCAGCGGACATGTCGCAGGAAGTAAAGTAGGTTCATAATGATTAAAATCAATCAGTTAAAGCTTCCAGTAGGACACTCCCAAAAAGATCTGGAAGATAAAATCAGAAAAACACTTCGTATTCCATCGAAAGAAACATTTCATTACGAGGTGATGCGGCGTTCCCTCGATGCACGGAAAAAGCCGTCATTGTTTTATGTATATTGCATCTATGTAACGATCCGTCAGGAAAACAGCATCGTAAAAAAACTGCATCAGCCTTCCGTCAGCCTTGTGACAGAAACCGGTTACCGTTTTTCGGAAATGGGGCATGAGCGTTTAAACCGGCGTCCGGTGATTGTGGGAGCCGGTCCCTGTGGTCTTTTTGCAGCCTGGCAGCTGACACTTGCAGGATATGCGCCGCTTATTTTAGAGCGCGGAAAACAGGTAGAAGACCGCAGTGCGGACGTTGAACGCTTCTGGAAAACCGGTATTCTGCAGCCGGATTCCAATGTACAGTTTGGAGAAGGTGGGGCAGGAACCTTTTCCGATGGAAAATTAAACACGGTGGTGAAGGATCCGTCCGGAAGAAACCGTTATGTACTGGAAACATTCGTAAAATTTGGGGCACCATCGGACATTCTTTATGATGCAAAACCACATATCGGAACCGATATTCTGGCGAAGGTGATCAAAAATATGAGGGATTACCTGATCAAACACGGCGCGGAGTTTCGTTTTCAGACCTGTTTAAAAGACATTCAGATAAAAGAAAATGCACTGCATGCACTTGTGACGGAGGATGATACGGTGATTCCTGCCGATGTTGCCATTCTTGCACTTGGACACAGTGCAAGGGATACCTTTATGATGCTGCACCGGCACCAGCTTCCGATGGAAGCCAAAAATTTTGCCGTGGGATTCCGCGTGGAACCCAGCAGATGATCGATGATGCCATGTACGGAAACGGAAAAAGAAACGCCCTGCGGCTTCCTGCCGCACCTTATAAGGTGACGTCCAATTTTCCAAACGGACGCGGGGTATATTCTTTTTGCATGTGTCCGGGCGGTTATGTCGTAAATGCTTCCTCCATGAAGGAAAAAACCTGTGTCAATGGTATGAGTTATTCGGGCAGAAGTGGGAAAAACGCAAATTCTGCCATTATTGTTTCGGTTTCCCCTGCCGATTACGGAGCACAGGATCCACTTGATGGCATGCACTTTCAGGAAACACTCGAACATAAAACTTATCAGCTGGGAAACGGAAAGATTCCGCAGCAGCTGTTTGGCGATTACCGGCAGAATATCGCAAGCCAAGGATATGGAGATTTTAATTCCCAGACAAAAGGGCAGACCTGCTTTGCAAATCTCAGAGGTCTGATGACAGAGGACATGGAACATTCCTTTTTGCTTGGAATGGAACATTTTTCGAACATTATTCCGCAGTTTGACCGGTCTGATGCGATTCTTTCCGGCATGGAAACACGCACCTCATCTCCGGTGCGGATCATGCGGGATACAAATGGAGAGAGCCGTGTGCACGGAATTTATCCGGGTGGAGAAGGCGCAGGATATGCGGGAGGCATTATGTCGGCAGCGATGGACGGTCTGCGTCTGGCTGATGATGTGACGAAACGTTATCATCCGGTTTATTAGAAAGAGAGAAAAAAGTGAAACAAGAAGTAACACCAATGATGCAGCATTATCTGCAGACAAAAGAACAATATAAGGATTGTATTTTATTTTATCGCTTAGGAGACTTCTATGAGATGTTTTTTGACGATGCGATAATGGTTTCAAAGGAGCTTGAGCTCACACTCACAGGCAAAAACTGCGGACTTGAAGAAAGAGCTCCTATGTGTGGAGTACCGTTTCACGCGGCAGACTCATATATCAACAGACTCGTATCAAACGGTCACAAGGTAGCTATCTGTGAACAGATGGAAGATCCAAAGCAGGCAAAGGGAATCGTAAAGCGAGAGGTAATCCGTGTTGTGACACCTGGCACAAACACTGATATGGCTTCTTTAGATGATGCAAAAAACAATTACATAATGTCGATTGTATACACTGAGGACAAATACGGCATAGCGACCTGTGATGTCACAACAGGTGATTTTTTTACGACAGAGGTAGATGCGGAAAGAAAGCTGTTAGATGAGGTGAGCAGATTTAATCCATCGGAAATCATATGTAATGAAGCCTTCTACATGAGCGGAATAGATGTTGACGATATGAAAAACAGATTATCAATTACTGTTTCAGCACTCGACTCATGGTATTTTTCCGATGGTCTTGCAAATGAGACACTGCTTTCACATTTCCACGTACAGACAATAAATGCTCTGGGGCTTGAGGATTATGAGAGTGGAGTCATAGCTGCCGGTGCCCTGTTAAAGTACCTTTATGAGACGCAGATGAACTCGCTCGACAATATACTTGAGCTTCATCCGTACTCAATAGGCAAATATATGATAATAGACAGCTCATCAAGACGTAATTTGGAGCTTGTAGATACCCTTCGTGAAAAGCAAAAGAGAGGCTCACTGCTTTGGGTACTCGACAAGACACGCACGGCTATGGGAGCAAGACTGCTTCGCACCTATGTCGAGCAGCCTCTTATCGAAAAGGCAGAGATAATAAAGCGCCAGAAACTTATCGAAGCCCTTAATGCAAACGAAATCACAAGAGACGAGATCAGGGAATACCTTAATCCTATTTATGACCTTGAGCGTCTCATCACAAGAATCACCTACCAGTCAGCCAATCCGCGCGACCTTATTGCCTTCAGGGATTCTTTAAAAATGCTTCCACCAATAAAGCAGCAGCTTTCAGACATACCGTGTGAGCTTACCGATGAGATTAATGAAGAGTTCGACGAGCTTAAGGATATATATGAGCTTTTACTTTCATCCATTGAGGATGAGCCGCCTATCTCACAGCGCGACGGAGACATCATAAAAGCAGGCTACAACGAGGAGGTTGACCGTCTTCGAGACGCAAAAACTAAGGGA
>ERZ780086.447-NODE-447-length-11044-cov-3.54954_pt1 | contig 11044 bp, 8 predicted proteins | sample MGYA00511575_ERZ780086 | MGnify/ENA primary metagenome ERZ780086 (study PRJEB29588, sample SAMEA2161917) | human gut metagenome | biome: human gut; feature: human-associated habitat; material: faeces | place: Denmark | collected 2008/2010 ...
GGTGATGCCGCCTCCTGCCTTGAAGTGGAGCTGGCCGTTTTCCTGCTCGATGAAGCGTATCATGACAGCGCTGTCCAGCTGTCCGTCGGCATAATGCCCCATGATGCCGGTGTAGAAGCCCCGGCGGTAGTCTTCGGCCTGGGCGATGATTTCTACGGTTTTGGGCTTGGGGGCGCCGGTGATGGAGCCGGCAGGAAGCAGGCGGAAGATGATGTCGCCCAGGTGTGCGGTGTAGTCTTCGGGCAGGGTGCCGCATATCTCGGAGCTGGTCTGGAGGATGGGGCCCTTATTGGTTTGCAGGCGGTCTATATAGCGGTAGGAGGTCACTTCGACGTGTTCCGAAACCATGCTGAGGTCATTGCGTATCAGGTCGACGATGGTGGCGTGCTCGGCTGCCTCTTTGGTGTCCTGCATCAAGAGCTGTTCCGCATCGGGCAGGGTAGCGTCGATGGTGCCTTTCATGGGGAAGGACTTTATCTTGCCCTTCTCTATGCGGACAAAGATTTCGGGGGAGAAGCAGACGAACCGGTCTTTCAGCCACAGCTTGTACAAGGCTTCGGAGTGGAGGAATATTTCTTCCAGTGTCAGATTGGTGGTGACGGGTACCCGGCAAGTGAGGTTCGTCAGGTAGCTGTTGCCTGCCAGCAGGTTTTGCTTTACGAGGTCGAACGAATGTCTGTATGCGGCGGGGGAAGGGGGAGTGATGTCCCACTGGATAGGGCCGGCGCATCGGGCGGCTGTGCTTCTGGCAAGGGCTGTTGCAGCCGTCTCCGTGTTGCCTGCCTTCGGGAATTGGAAAAGGCAGGTGGCGGGGTCTATCCGGTCGAGGGGCTCAATGTGCGACTGCTCTTGCGCGTAGTCTACGATGAAGAGGAAGGGCACATTGGCTCCGGCCAGTGCGTTCATGCGGGCGATGGTTTCTGTCCGGCTGTACGTCTTCATGCGTCAATAGACTGCGGAGGCTATCACCTGGATTATCAGAATGAGGAACACCATGGCAATGGGATATACCGTGGCATAGGCCACGCTCGGTATGTTGCTGTCCGTCATGGAGTCGGCGGCGGCAAGGCCGGGCGTACTGGTCATGCCGCCGGTGATGGTGCCCAGCAGGTCGAGAATGTTTATCTTGAACACGAACAGGCCTACGCATACTGCCACCAGCATGGGCACCAGCGTGATGGCGGCGCCTACGCCGAACAAGAGCCAGCCGCTTTCCTGGAACGTGGCCATCAGATTCCGTCCTGCCGATGTCCCTACTTCGGCAAGGAAGAGCAGCAGTCCCAGCTGGCGCAGCAGTTGGTTGGCAGGGCCGGACATGGACCACAGAATGGGGCCGGTCTTTCCGATGGCGCTCAGGAACAAGGCGACCATCAGGATGCCTCCCGTCAGTCCCGGAGAGAACGACAGACTGTCCGAGAAGGAGATGTTGAGCTTGCCGAAGAGCACGCCCAGCACGATGCCCAGGGCGATGGGGAAGAAGTCGGTGTCGGACAGTTGCTTGGTGTCGTTGCCCAGCAGGCGTGCCACTCCCTTGATGCCGTCCTTCTCGCCCACCACCATCAGCTTGTCGCCGAATTTCAGGGCGAGGTCGGGCGAGGGGGAGAGGTCGATGCCGCTTCGGCGGATGCGGGTGACGGTGCAGCCGAAGTTCTTCATCAGGTTGAGGTCGCCCAGCTGCTTGTTTATCATATCCTTCTTGGTGAGCAGCAGGGATTCAATCTCCTGCATGTCTACGAGTGGCAGTTCGCCTTCTTCGCGTTCGCCCACGAGGACGGCGAGCTGGTTTAAGGCCTCTTCGCTACCCACGGCTTGTATGTAGTCTCCCTCGTGCAGGATGGTCTGGGCGGTGGGGATGGCTATCTGCTCGTTGTGCTTGTGGCGTGAGATGACGGCTCCGGTCATGGCGCGCGCATTGATTTGCATCAGGCTCCGGTCGAAGACGGCGGGGTTGGTTACGCGGAACAGACAGGTTGTCAGTTCCGGGAACTGGCTGCGGCGTTCCTTCTCCAACCGGCGCGCCTCCTTGTCGAGGTCGATGCGCATGATACGGGGCAGCAGCTTAACGAAGAGAATCACGCCGATAACGCCGAAAGGATAGGCAATACCGTAAGCGATGGATGCCAGTGGGGAATGGGTGCTGTCAATGGCAACGGCGAGTCCCGGCGTACTGGTCAGGGCACCGGCTATCAGTCCCACGACACTGGGAGTATCGATGTCGAAGGCATATTTCAGTCCTACTGCCGTCAGGGCGGCGGAGCAGATGATGAGCAGGGTGATGATGATAAGCGTCTTGCCCTTGCTCCGGAAGGAGTCGAAAAATCCGGGACCGGCCTGGATGCCGATGGTGAAGATGAAGAGCACCAGTCCGAAGTTTCCTAATTCTTTGGGGATGATGACACCGAAGTGTCCGAACAGCAGGGCAATGAAGATGACGGCGGAGACGTCGAGCGAAAGCCCTTTAATCTTGATTCTTCCCAACATGAAGCCTAAAGCCACAATGAGAAAGAGCGCGAAATAGGAGGAGTTTAACAAGTCAGCAAACATAATCAGTTAAAGAGTTAGGAATTTATGTCACAAAGATAGTGCAAAAAAGTGAGATAGAAAAAGTCTTGCTTCCTTGTGGCATATAAAAAAAGATGATGTGCCATCAACCGTTTTGACACATCATCTTAATATATATATCGGCCTATATGACCGGTATTCCTGCGTGGGGCAGGGCGGTACTTATTTTTCGAGTTCCTTCAGCAGTTCCTCTACGGCAGCTTTCAGCTGTGTGTCTTCTCCCTTCACGATGGTCTCGGGTGAATTGGCTACTTTGATGTCCGGCTCCAGCTGCGAGTTCTCCAGATAGCTGCCGTCCGACAGGCGGTAGCCCACGACGGGGATGCCGAATACCAATGACGGGTCTTGCAGGCGTTCCCACGACACGCTGGTCATGGTTCCCGGCACGGGCATGCCTACCAGCTTGCCCAGTCCGCGGTGGCTGTAAACCCACGGCGTGCCGTGCGCATTGGAGTAGTTGGCCTCGCACATCACCATGATGGAGGGTTTGTTCCAGCGGCGGCTGGGCATGTCGCACGTCTCGCGACCGCGCACCACTTGGGTGAAGTATTTTTGTCCACTGAAAAGTATTTCTATATCCTCGTGCAAGCGTCCACCGCCATTGAAACGGGTGTCGATGACGATGCCTTCGCGGTTGTTGTATTTTCCCAGGATGTCCGAGTAGACGGAACGGAAACTGTCGTCTCCCATAGACTCGATGTGCACGTAACCCAATCGGCCACCCGACCATCGGTCAACGTCTGCCGCACGCTGTTTCACCCAGCGGCTGGAGAGTAAATCGCTGAACGCACCGTTCGTAATGGGGATAATGACCTCTTCCCAGTGCTCCTTGGTCTGCGGGTCGAAGAGAGAAACAAGTGTTTTCTTCCGTGCCTTGTTGTTGAGCAGCGTGTAATAGTCCGCATCGGGGGTGATTTCCACGCCGTCTATCTTTTCGATGACTGTGCCGGCTTTCACCCGGGTGTTGGCTGTGTCGAAGGGGCCTTTCTCCACTACTTCGGCAATGAGCATGCCCTTGCCCGTGTAGTTCCAGTCGAAGAACAGTCCCAGGCTGGCAGTAGGTTCGGATTGCCCTTTGGGATAGAAACGGCCGCCGGTGTGAGATACGTTCAGCTCGCCCAGCCATTCGCTCAGCAGTTCGGCAAAGTCATAATTGTTGTCGATATGGGGCAGGAAGCGGCGATAGGCGGCGGTCATCTTGTCCCAGTCCACTCCGTGCATATTGGTATTGTAGAATCGCTTCTGCTGTTGGCGGTACACGTGGTCGAACATGTATTCGCGCTCCGCAGCCAGGTCCATCTTGGCATCTACCTGGAAGGTGATGGGGGTCAGCGCGTCGGATGAAGTGTCCATTTTCTGCATCTTGCGGCTGCCCAGCAGGAAGAGGTTTTTGCCGTCCTTGTCCAGCTGCATGTCTGCCCATCCGGCATCCATCTTGTGCAGCAGTTTGGTTTCCTTCTTGCGGAGGTTCATCTTCCAGAGGTCGTAGCCACCTTCGAAGGCTGCCAGGTAGTAGAGTGTCTCGCCATCCTTGGAGATGATGGTGCTGCCCATGTCGGAAGAGTTCGGGGTGAGGCGCACCACACGGTCTTCGATGCCTTTCAGCTCTACGACGATGTCTTTCGGCTGGTCATCTTTTTCGTCAGCATTGCTGTCTTTCTTGTCGTATTTCTTCTTTTTATCCTTGTTTTTGCCTTGGGGGGTGTCCTTCCCGGCAGACTTCTTCTGCTCCTTCTCCAGCTCCTTGCGCAACTCGTAGTCTTCTTTGCTCAGGCAGTATTTGTCGTAGGCGTCTTGGTTGAGGAAGACGAGCATGGCGTCGTTCAGCGAGCCCCATGAGGCATGGGCACGCATGCCGTAGCGTTCGGTGGTGAAAAGGATGGCGTTGCCGTCCAGCGCAAAGTGGGGATAGCCGCTCATGTAGCCGCTATTGGTGAGGTTGATGATGTCTTTGCCTCCCTCTGCGCTGACCAGGCCGATGTCGGAGTAGGGGTCGTGCTTGTTACCCGTGAACTCAAGTGTAAACCATTTACCGTCCGGCGACCATGCGTAGTCAAATCCTCCGCCGGTGCTGTACCAGGTGGAGCCGTCCGTAATCTGGCGCACCTTCTTCGTCTCCAGATTGAGCACCATCAGCCGGATGCGGTCTTCGATAAAGGCGAGTTCCTTGCCGTCGGGCGAGAATTGCGGATAGGCACGTTCCACGGTGGTGGAGGGCAGCAGCACTTCTTCTTCAATCAGCGTGGCGTTCGGGAAGTTAGGGTCTTCCTTGCGGGCTATCTTGGCAAGGTAGAGCTGCCAGTTGCCGCCTCGCTCGCTGGCGTAGGCCAGGGTGCGGTTGTCCGTCGCAAAGGAGAGGCCCGCTTCGCGTGCCGGTGTGTGCGTCACCTGCTTGGTAGTGGCATAGTCTGCCGAAGTGACAAAGACTTCTCCGCGCAGCGTGAAGGCAATCTGTTTTCCGTCCGGGGACACAACGGCAGAGGTGGCTCCGTCGGAAGACTGCAGGTTGGCGAATTGCGGCCGGTCATCGCGCACCAGTTCTATGGCGACTTTCTTCGGGGTGGCATCCGGCTGCTGGGTATAGATTTCGCCGTCGTAACTGTAGCACAACGTCCCGCCGTCACTCATGGAGAGGAAGCGCACGGGATGTGTCTTGAAGCTGGTGATGGGCTTCACCTCTCGGGGCTGTGCCAGCGGGAAGGCATACACGTTGAATGAGCCGCCGTTTCTCTCACTCAAAAAGTAAACCGTTCTTCCATCGGGTGACAACACCGGGTTGCGGTCTTCGCCCGCGCGGTCGGTGAGGTTGGTATGGATACCCGTCTTTGCATCATACAGCCAGATGTCGCGGGTGATGGAGGAGGTGTGGTGCTTTCTCCATTCATCTTCAAATCCCTTGCGGTCTTGGTAGAGGAACTGATGGCCCGCCTTGTCGAAGCAGACCGCTTCGGCAGGGGTGCCCAGCACTTGCTCCGTACGCCCTCCCGTTGCAGGTACTTTGTAAAGCTCGGTCATGGCCGAAGTGGGGAAAAGAGCGCTGCTTGCCGGGTCCTGGATGGATGCGGAAAACAAGATATACTTTCCGTCCGGAGTGAATGTGGAGGGTATCTCACCGGTGGAGTGGGTAGTGAGCCGTTGGGCGGTTCCGCCGTCTGCCGGCATCACGAATACGTCGAAGTTGCCGTATCTGTCGCTGGCAAAGGCTATTTGTTTGCCGTCCGGCGACCATATGGGGGTACATTCGTAGCTCTCTTGGGTAGTAAGCTGTGTGGCGGTTCCACCTTTGGCCGGCACCTTGTAGATGTCTCCTTTGTAGCAGAATGCGATTTCCGTACCGTCGGGAGAGATTTGCACATCGCGCATCCAGAGCGGCGTGGCGGCATGTCCGGCAATGGCAGTAAGGCCTAGTGCAAGGATTGCAAGGGTTTTCTTCATAAGTGTGTGGGTTGATGTTAATATAGAATGTTTATAAACGTCATGATGCTGTCCACAAGGCAAGGAGCGAGGTACGTCATTTCATACCTCGTGCCTTGTATATCTGTTCTTTGGCATTGTTGATGCTTTGGAACTTCTCTTCTGCGGCTTTCTTGATGTCTTCGCCCAGCGTTGCCACCCGGTCGGGATGGTGTTTCAAGGCTAGGCGGCGGTAAGCGGCACGCACTTCGTCATTGGTGGCAGTGGGTTCAATTTCAAGTACTTTGTAGGCCTCGTTCAGTGAGCTACCGCCTAGGTTAAGCATGGATTCCACTTCCTTGACGGATAGTCCCATGTACATGGCCACTTCTTTCAAGGCTTCTATCTCCTCGTTGCAGACGTGTCCGTCGCTTTTGGCAATTTCTACCAAGAATACCAGCAGTTGCAAGCGTTCCTCGTATGTCAGGTTGGCGGCAATCTGCGTTCCACAGTCACGGATGGTGTTTTTAAATGCCAGTGGGTTTTGTCTGTCCATCTGCTTGCGCTGTTCGAAGAGGTTGAGCAGTATCCGTTCTCCCTCGCCCACGGCAGCCTCACCGAATGTGCTTCTCAGAAAGCGGCGGACGAATTCCATTTCACTATGCATGATGCGCCCGTCTGCACGGATAATGTACGAAGCCATCACGAGCATGGAGAAGAGGAAACTGTTCCGTTGCCCGGTATAGGTAGTGCCGTGCGTTGGTGCTTCTCCATAATAACTGCCTGCGTCATTTGAATCGGTGTCGAACAATGAACCGAATACAAAACCTGCCAAGGCTCCCAGCGGTCCTCCGGCCATGAAGCCGATGATGCCGCCTATCCATTTAGCTGCTCCCATAATTTTTCTTGTTTAAAGTGCAAAAATAGAGATTTCTTACGAGAATTCCAGTAAAAGTGGATGAAGTATTGGGAGATGGGGGAAGATATTGCATTGGCAGACGGAGTGCTCGAAGAAGAAAAAGATATTATCAATTAGTCGGCAGATGTATTGAATATTCCCGAACGCACTGCTATTCCGATTCGGTGTAACCATCCTTCTGTACCATTAGCGTTGCCCGGCATGTCGATATCTGCATCATCAGGGCGTCCTGGTGTCGTAATATCCTCCGCATCAAGGTCTTCGGGAAGTGTTTCCGGAATATGTCTTGAAGTGGATGTTACCTTGTAAATTTTCTGCATGGACTCGTTCAGATAGGTAGTAGCCCCGTAGGTAAAGAAAGGAATGATTACCTTGTCTTTCAGGTCGTATGCTTCGAGGAATGTACAGACTACCATTGCGGGTTGATGCCACCAGCAAGGCGAACCGACGAAAATTGTATCATATTTCGCCAATGCCTATTTATCAAGCAGATTCGCTACTCCAGGGCGCAGGTCATTATAGGCTTCATGCTGAATGCGGTCGCTGTCATCGTAAGGATTTGCAGCATACGGTTCGGCAGCCTCAATGCGATGGATATCTGCGCCTGTAAGTTTCACGATACGTTCGGCAATGGCCTGGGTGTGTCCTTCGGCAGAAAAGTAGAGCACAAGCATATTGCCGTTTCCGGATGGAGTATCGGGAGTGTCGTCGGTGGTAGAGCATGCTGCCATTGTCGTTAGAGAGAGGAGCAAGAGCGGAATAAGAAGTAACTTTTTCATATTCGAGTTGTTTTTAGATATTTATTGATTAGTGTATTCTTCATCGCTTACAGGTTCATACCACTGTGTAGCACCCAAATGAACTTTTGTATTGATAGCTATATGCGTGAATCCGCTGTCGGGAGCCGCTCCGTGCCAATGCACCACATCTGCCGGAATAGCGACTACATCGCCGGGATTCAACACTTGTATAGGCTTCCCCTTTTCCTGATAGTAACCTTTTCCGGCGGTGGCAATCAGAATCTGTCCGCCCGGATGCGAATGCCAGCTGTTTCGGGCTTTCGGCTCGAATATCACGTCGGAGACTACCACATCGAATGTTTCACTGTCGGTCATCAGCCGTTGGAGGTATGCCGTTCCGTTGAAATTGCTGCCCTCGATGGCATCTCCTTGGGGAAAGAGAGAGGCTGATGCTTTTGGGGGTGTTTCAATCTTGTTTTCCGGTTTCGGACTGCAAGCACCAAGTGTTGCAGCCAGTAGAAATAAGTAAGTCATCTTTTTCATCTTGAAGAGTTATTTTAAATGTTGTTTAAAGAAAGAGTCCAGTTTGGGAAGCGTGATTTTCAGATATTTCGGCTGGTCGTATAAATCCACGTGCGTAGCTCCGGGTACGACAAACAGTTCTTTCGGTTCGGCGGCTTTCGCGTATGCGTCCTCAGAAAAATATTTCGATACTGCATTTTCTCCCACTATGAAAAGCATAGGACGTGGCGATATAGTCTCGATTTGCGCAAAGGGGAAGAAGTTCATCATCGGTGCGAGGCTCGTGTAGGAGTAATAGCCCGTAGAGTTGGGATGTTGACCGCGTTGTGGATTGTCGTAATAATCGAGGAAGTCGATGGCAAACTTCGGTGTGTTCTCATCCACTTTTTCGGGCAGGGCACGGATATCCTTGCGTACAGCCCCACCATATTCCATCGTACGCTGGCGGCCGATTTCATCAAGGATAGCCATACGCTGTTCGTAAGTCTGCGAGTCGCCTACACCCTGACGGCGGGCGCGGCCCATGTCGTACATACTGATGGTGGCAAGTGCCTTGATGCGATGGTCTATCTGCGTAGCACTGACAGAGTAGCAGCCTCCGCCACAGATGCCGATTACTCCTATCTTATCAGCATAGACAGCCGGATGGTTCGTGAGGAAATCGACTGCCGCACTGAAGTCTTCTACCCGCACTTCGGGCGATTCCATACGACGCGGATAACCGCCACTCTCGCCATAATAGGACGCATCGAAGGCTAATGCCACATAGCCGAGTTCCGCCAACTTACGGGCATGGAGTCCCGAAGTCTGTTCTTTGACGCCACCAAAGGGATGACCGACGATGATGGCGGCATATTTCTTTGTGGCATCATAGTCCGCAGGGAAATAGAGGTCGCCAACTATATCAATCAAAAAACGGTTGTGGAATGTCACTTTCTGTTTCTTCACGTCATTCTCCACTGCTACAATCGGGGTTTCCGGTTTGGTAGTCAACCCTTTGCTTTGCAATAATTCGTTCAATACTTGTTTGCCATTATCGGCTTCGCTACGTCCGATATTCTTTTCAATGATAGCCAGCACACCGCGTAATTCGTCCGGTGTTACGCCTACATTCAGCGCAATACCCATGTGCCCTTTCAGCATCGGTTCCACGCCTTTGCCCAAAGAAGCTATTATGGCAACGGTTGCCAGTTCCCGTTCGGCATAGGTCAGCACGTCCCGCTCGAAAAGCTCGGCAAAGAGATGTTCTTTAAGGAATACTTCGATTTCCGGGGCCAGGACGGCATAGTTGGCTTTCGGCGCATCTGCCGGGGTGCCCGAAATCTCTGCAAGAATGTCACGTCCGCGTTCGTATTTGCTGCGGGTATCGGTTATCGGTGACGCTTCGCGCCCCTGGTTGTCTCTGATGCCTTTTGCCTTACGCTCGTCAAGTACCGCAACCAATGTTTGCAGTCCGCGCAGGGCACGCGGAAAACCACAATAGGCGTAGGAATGGACCATAACTTATTTAAGCTCGCTGACGGTGATACCGCTATTCAGTCCACCGATAAGGACTGTTCTTAATTGGTCGAGGTGCCCCATGCTTGTAAGGGCTGCGACCTCTGCGATGTATTGTCGTTTACTGTTCATGGTTTGTTCTGCTCTCGGTGTTTGCGAAGCTGCGATGCCGCATCCAAAGACAAGTCCGAGTAGCGTTGTCATAATTCTCATTTTTAGTTTCATAATCTTTATTATTATGTATCAAGTTTTACTTGCTGCAAAATTAGGCTGGATTTTCCACTTCGACCGGTCATGAATTACGGTTTAAAGGATAATTTTTACTGATTGGAGAGATAACCTGAAGATATTTTCTACATTTGCATAGAAACCACTGAAATAGACTGTTATGGAGAAGGTTATGCAACTGAAAACGATAAAGGAGTACAATGACTATATGGGTGTGGAAACAAGGCATCCTCTGGTCAGTGTCATAGAGGGAAGCCGTATGCCGCACCCCGTACCCCATGCACGCAAGCACGTGGGGATGTATGTGATTTTTCTGAAAGAACTACGATGTACGGACGATTTGACCTACGGTCGTCGCTCTTACGATTTTCAGGAGAACACGCTGCTGTTTATCGCTCCGGGGCAAGTATTCGGGCATGAAGCCGACGGGTCGACTTTTACCGGTTCCGGATGGTGTCTGTTGTTCCATCCCGACCTGCTACGCGGTACGCCGCTCGGTCGGCATATGCAGGATTATACGTTTTTCTCATACGCCGCTAACGAAGCATTGCATCTATCCAAACAAGAGCAACAGACCATCATTGATTGTTTGACAAAGATTGACGAGGAAACATACAACCAGGCAGACCGTCACACTAACCTGATTATCGCTTCTGCCATCGAGCTGCTGCTCAACTATTGCATTCGTTTCTATGATAGACAGTTTACTACCCGTAAAAAGGAGAACAAGGGCATGCTCGGCTCTTTTGAAGCATTGCTGAACGACTATTTCGTATCGGATAAACCCGCTGAGCGGGGTACGCTGACTGTGGCTTATTGTGCAGACCAACTGAACCTGTCTGCAAATTATTTCGGAGACTTGATTAAAAAGGAGACAGGTGTTTCTGCGCAAGAATATATATTAACCAAAATAATGGATAGGGCAAAAGAGTTGCTTACTGACCCCGCTAAATCTGTCGGTGACGTTGCTTATGCCTTAGGATATCAATATCCACAGTATTTCAGCAAGGCTTTCAAAAGAGTTGTAGGATGTTCTCCGAATGAATATCGGACATTGAGTTAATGTAAAAAAATAAGGAGCTAAGTTTTAGACTTAACTCCTCAATGCTCAACAGTCGGGATGACAAGATTCGAACTTGCGACCACACGCCCCCCAGACGCGTACTCTACCGGGCTGAGCTAC
>ERZ780086.450-NODE-450-length-10989-cov-2.7155_pt1 | contig 10989 bp, 8 predicted proteins | sample MGYA00511575_ERZ780086 | MGnify/ENA primary metagenome ERZ780086 (study PRJEB29588, sample SAMEA2161917) | human gut metagenome | biome: human gut; feature: human-associated habitat; material: faeces | place: Denmark | collected 2008/2010 ...
AACTTGTACAGTAATAAATCGTCCATCTTCTCTTTTTCTCTCTGTTAGTAGTAATAACAAACAAATGCACCGTGTTAGTAGTGAAACGGTGCATTTATTTGTTTAATAATTTATTTTATTAAATCAAGTTGCTGACAGCCAGTAGTATTATCAGCGTGAAAATATAGTCCTTGAATTCTTCCCTAAGTATTTTCAGCGCCCGCCGCATCTCGAAATTGACGTGGGTGAAGGCGATGTTCAGCTCCTGAGCAAGCTCTTTGTAGCTTTTGTTCTCGTAGCGGCTGCCTTCGAAAATGCGCCGTGTAAGTTCCGGCATCCGGCCGACGGCGCGGTCGAGCATCGTCTGCATCTCCTCCACGAACAGCGTGTCGGGAACGCAGGCCGCCAATGACTGAATGTCGGACTGGATCAGCCGCTGCTGGGTCGAATGCAGCTTTTTCTCGATCTGCAGGTGCAGCAACCTGACCTTCAGGTGGTTCAGGCACTTATTTTTGACGATGGTCAGCACGTAAGCCGGGGCGTTCACATCTTCCGGCAGCCGGTCCCGCTCCTCCCAGAACGCCATGAAACTGTCCGACACCAGATCCTCCGCAATTCCCCGGTCGCGCACGTAACGGTAGGTGACCTCGGTAAACCGGGGATTGTAGTCGGAATACAATCTCCCGAACTCCGCGGAGGTAATGCAGGTTTTGGTCGGTTTCTGGTGCATCGGGGGTAATTAATATGCCAAAATTAAGACTTTTAGTATTATTTGCAAAATCAAAATCCCCCAAATCGAAAACGCTCTGCCTCAAATCGTTGTTGCGGGGCCGCGAAATCTGTTTTTCCGGCCGGAAAGATTTTTGTCCCGCCGCGCGGAAATCGAAAAAAACGGACCGGAAAGATAGGGCGTATCTTTTCCCGGTCCGGATTATAATATAAGTTGTCTGCGGATGCGTCGCGATCTGTCAGACGGTTTTACAAGGCTTCGGCGACCACATAGGTGCTGCCGCCGATGAAGATCATGTCGTCGGCGCCGGCCAGCTCCTTGGCGCGGGCGACTGCGGCGGGAACTTCGGTGACGGTCTCGCCGTGCAGCCCGTAGATCGCGGCTTTGGCGGTAAGCTCGGCGGCAGAGAAGGCCCGTTCGGTCTTCGCCTGCGTGAAGATATAGTGGGCGTCGTGCGGCAGCAGGGGGAGGATATGGGCGAGGTCCTTGTCGCGGACGAAGCCGATCACGCAGTAGAGTTGTTTGTGGGGCGTGGCTTTGAGCTGCCGGGCGACGTAGGCGATGCCGTGAGGGTTGTGGCCTGTGTCGCAGACCGTAAGCGGCTGTTCGCCCAGCTTTTGCCAGCGGCCCATGAGCGAGGTGTTGGCTGCCGTGTCGCGCGCACCTTCGAGGAAGGCGCGGCGGGAGATGGTCAGCGGCGTCTCCTCGTGCAGGAAATCGACCGTTGCGGCTGCCGTGACCATGTTGCGGCGCTGGTAGTTGCCCCCCAGATCGAGATCGACCTCGAAGTTGCGGTTGTCGCGGGTGCGGTGCATGCAGAAGTGTTGGCGGTCGGTTCCGCAGAGGCAGGGCTCGCACGAGAACTCCTGCTCGGCGTAGATGACCTTCGACTTGTTGGCGGCGGCGGTCTGCTCGATGACCTCGTTGTAGCGGGGATCGCTCTCGCCGATGACTACCGGAATGCTCTTTTTGATGATGCCGGCCTTCTCGGCGGCGATTTTCGGCAGCGTGTCGCCCAGCAGCGCCGTGTGGTCCAGCCCCACGTTGGTGATGACGCTCACCAGCGGCACGATGATGTTCGTGGCGTCGAGACGTCCTCCGAGTCCCGTTTCGATCACGGCCCCCTCGACGTCGCTCTGCGCGAAGTAGTCGAAAGCCAGCGCGGCGGTCATCTCGAAGAACGACAGCTCCAGCTCGACCATCTTGCCGTGGTGCTTGTCCACGAAGTTCACCACTTTCTGTTTGGGAATCATCTCTCCGTCCACCCGGATGCGTTCGCGGAAATCCTGCAGGTGGGGCGAGGTGAAAAGCCCCGTGCGGTAGCCCGCCTGCTGGAGCACCGATGCGATGATATGCGACACGGAACCTTTGCCGTTGGTTCCCGCCACGTGGATCGTGAAAAAGTTACGCTGGGGATTGCCTATGTGGCGGCAGAACGCGGTGATACGCTCCAATCCCGGCTTGTAGGCCGTCGCGCCTTTGGCTTCGAAGACCGGCAGCGACGAGAAGAGGAATTCGAGGGTCTGGGTGTAATTCATATCGGGTTTCGGGTTTTATTTTACGAGGTAATTTTTCCTTTTGACCCGGTAGGCGATGTAGTAAAGCACGCAGAGCAGTGTCAGGTACTCGGAAATGCGGCCCAGATAGTCGCCGTATCGGGTGTAGAAGGTGAGTTCGGAGTTGAGGGGCACGGCGGCGGAGATCACGCTTTTCCCAGCCGAGGGTCTCCCCGATGTCGCCGCGGGCCGATATGAAGCCCGACATGCCCGTATTGGCCGATCGGGCGATGGCGCGGCGGTGTTCGATGGCCCGCAGCCGCGAGATGGTGAACAGGTGCTTGTAACCCGGCGTGTCGCCCCACCAGCCGTCGTTCGAGATGATGGCCATGAACTGCGCTCCCCGGCGCACGAAATCGCCGTAGAAGTCGCCGTAAAGTCCTTCGTAGCAGATGGCCGGGCCCATGCGCATGCCGGCGTGCCCGAAGGCCGTACCGTGCTGGCCCATGCCGATCTGCCCCACGACGCCGCCCAAGTCGATGACCAGAAACTGCATGAGGTCGAAGATGACCGTCGGGGTGTTTTCCACGCCGATCACCAGCTTGCCTTTGTGGTGCAGCTGCGTGTGGCCTGCGGAGTCGAGTCCCACGGCCGTGTTGAAGTCGTCGTAGTAGCCTTCGCCGTAAGGGTTGCCCTCGGCCGTGCGGGGCTGCAGTCCCGCCGCGTAATAGCGGTTGGTGGAGGCGCCGGTGACGAGCAGCGCCTGCGGATGGCTGCTGCGGAGCGTGTCGGCCAGCTCCTGCCAGAACGGTCCCGGCTCGTTGTCGAACCGGGTCTCGGTGAGTCCCGGTTCCCAGTAATGTCTCGGCACGGCCGTTTCGGGGAGCAGGATGAACTGCGCTCCGGCGGGGACTTCCGTCAGCAGGTCGACGATGTTGCGCTCCTGCCACTCCGCGCGGCCGTTGAATTTGTCGTAACAGTCCACGTTGGGCTGGACGACGCTCACCTCGGCCGTCCCTTCGGCGGGTTGCTGCCAGCTCCACCAGATGCCCAGCGATACGGCGGCCGGGACGAGCAGCATGTCGGCCGCCGCGGCCCAGCGGGCCGCATTGCGCCGTGCGCGGATCGCCTCGAAGAAGAGGATATTGCAGAGCAGCACCCACAGCGAACCGCCGAAGACGCCCGTATATTCGTACCACTGCACGAGCCATGCCTCGTGCGAGAATCCGTTGCCCAGAATCAGCCACGGCCACGAAAACTCGCCGACCGTGTACCAGTATTCCGTGGCGATCCAGCCTGCGACGAGCAGCGTGTAGGCCAAGGCCTTGGGGCCTTTTTTCGAAACCGTGTGAAACAACATGAAGGCGATCATGTTGAAGAACGTCGAAGCCAGCGTCGCCGCGACGGGACCCACGGGAGTCGCGTTCCATATCCACCACACCGTCGCGACGTTCCACAGCGCGAAGGTCAGCGCGGCCCAGCCGAACATGCGCCGCCACGAACGGCGCGAAGCGTCGTACGACGAGCTGATCCATAGCAGCGGAACGAGTGCGAACGGCAGCGTGAGACCCGTTGCGCCGAGCCATCCCGGAGAGAGCAGAATGACCGATAGGATTGCCGCCGTCAGTTTACGAAACATGGTGTGTGATTTTTACGTGGGCAAAAGTAGTCAAATGACCGCATATTTCAAAATATTTCATATTTTTGCACGAACATCTAAAAACTACGGAATAAATGAAGAAATTTGCCTTTTTGTTTTGTGCGGTCGCCGCTGTGCTCTTCCTTGCAGCCTGCGAGTCTTCGCCGAAGGGTTACAGCGTCGTGGACGGCGTGATTGTTTTCGATGCCCCGGCCCGTGCTGAGGGCCAGCATTCGGTGCTGCGGCTGACGACCGATCCGATGCCCGTCGTGCGGGTCGGATTCATCGGGCTGGGCATGCGCGGTCCGGGCGCCGTGGAGCGTTTCACCTACCTCGACGGCGTCGAGATCAAGGCGCTCTGCGACCTCTATCCCGACCGGGTCGAAAAGTCGCAGGAGATCCTCGCCGGCCGGAATCTCCCCGCAGCCGCGGCCTACAGCGGCGAGGAGGGCTGGAAAGAGCTTTGCCGGCGCGACGACATCGATCTCGTCTATATTTGCACCCCGTGGCAGCTGCATGTGCCGATGGCGGTTTACGCCATGGAGCACGGCAAGCACGTGGCCGTGGAGGTTCCCGCCGCCATGTCGCTCGAAGAGTGCTGGCAGCTGGTCAATACCGCCGAAAAGACCCAGCGCCACTGCATGATGCTCGAAAACTGCGTTTACGACTTTTTCGAGCTGACGACGCTCAATATGGCCCAGCACGGGCTGTTCGGCGAGATCATCCACACCGAAGGTTCGTACATTCACGACCTCGATCCGTTCTGGGAGCATTATCAGGGCAACTGGCGTCTCGACTTCAACCAGTCGCACCGCGGCGACGTCTACGCCACGCACGGACTCGGTCCGGCCTGCCAGCTGCTGGACATCCACCGCGGCGACAGGATGACCCGTCTGGTGTCGATGGACACCGAGTCGATCAACGGACTCAAAACCGCCAAGGAGAAGATGGGCGCCGAAACCTTCGCCAACGGCGATCAGACGCTGACGCTCATCAAGACCGAGAAGGGCCGCACGATCCTTTTGGAACACAACGTCTATACGCCCCGTCCCTACAGCCGCATGTATCAGCTTACCGGCACCGAAGGGTTCGCCAACAAATATCCGGTTCAGGGCTATGCGTTCCGTCCCGAACAGCTGGCGGGCGGGGGCCCCGACCACGAGAACCTGAGCGGACACTCGTTCATTCCCGCCGAGGCCCGGAAGACGCTTATGGAGCGTTACAAGCACCCGATCGTCCGCGACATCGAGGACAAGGCTCGTCAGGTGGGCGGCCACGGTGGCATGGACTTCATCATGGACTACCGGCTGGTTTACTGCCTGCAGCACGGTCTTCCGCTCGATCAGGACGTTTACGACGCGGCCGAATGGTCCTGCATCGGCGCGCTGACGGCGGCTTCGCTCGAACATAACAACGCGCCCGTCGCCGTTCCGGATTTCACCCGCGGCGACTGGGCCAAAATCGACGGCTACCGCCACGCCATGGCGCAGTAACGGCTGGCGGCTGAAATTGAAGAAGCGGTCCGGATTTTTTTCCGGGCCGCTTTTTCGGTTGTGGCAATACCTTTGCAGCGGATCGGGAAACTTTAAAAACGATCTGTTATGAATGCTGTAAAGGAAGCTCCCGATTACCTGCACGACGAACACCTGTCTCAGGGAACCAAGACCTATCTGAACGTGTTGAACGGCGGCGGACCCGCCGTCGAGTCGCTGCCCGTGCCCGACGCGCGACGCGTGCTGGCCGATCTGCAGGCGGCCGTGCCGGTCGATCTGTCGGGCGTCGAAGAGTCCGAGCGGACCATCGAGAGCGAGGGGCGCACCCTGCGCCTGAATCTTGTGCGGCCGGAGGGAACCGGCCGGGAACGGCTGCCGGTGTTCGTCTTCGTCCACGGCGGCGGCTGGGTGCTGGGCGATTATCCGACCCACCGCAGGCTGGTGCGCGATCTGGTCGCGGAGTCGGGTTGCGCGGCGGTTTTCGTCAACTATACGCCTTCGCCCGAAGCGCGGTTTCCGCAGGCCGTCGAGGAGATTTACATTGCCGTGAAATGGGTGGCCGAAAACGGCCGTGAGATAGGTGTGGACGGCAGCCGGCTGGCTCTGGCCGGCAACAGCGTTGGCGGCAACATGTCGCTGGCGGCGGCTCTTCTGGCCAAGGATCACGGCGGACCGCAGATCCGCACGCTGGTGCTGATGTGGCCGGTGACCGACGCCGGATATGACTGGGATTCCTATGTGGAGTACGGGCGTCAGCGGTTTCTGACCGCACCTTTGATGAAGTGGATGTTCGAACAGTATGTCTCGGACACGGCCCAGCGCGGCAGCGACCTGATGTCGCCCGTGCGGGCTTCGGCCGAACGCCTGCGGGGGCTGCCGCCTACGCTGATCGCCGTCGCCGAGAACGATATCCTGCGCGACGAGGGCGAGAAGATGGGACGTTGGCTGGACGAGGCGGGCGTCGAGGTTACGACCGTGCGCTTCAACGGCGTGATACACGATTGGGGCATGCTCAACGGATTTGCCGGACTGCATCCGACGCGGACGCTGGTGCGGCTGGCAGGAGCGGTGCTCCGCGATTATCTGAGGGAATAGCGGTTCGCCGGGAGAGGAGGAAGGACCGGCGGAAACGGCCTGAACGGAGAGTCGGCGGGACTGGAGGATCGGCGGAACCAGCTGGAATCAGCTGGCGCGGCTGGATCGGCGGGAGTGAGATCGGCTGGATCGAGGGATCGGCTGGATCGGAATGCCGGCGGGAGAGGCTCTATCGGCGGGAAGGCTGGGACGGCAGGGCGGGAACGGCGGACGGTCGTCAGCGCCGGATTCCTCCCCGCGACAAGACCTCTTCGAAGTAGGCGATCGTCTTCAGCAATCCGTCGCGCAGCTGGATCGTCGGTTCCCAGTCGCCGAGCATCTTGTGGGCGAGGGTGATGTCGGGTTTGCGCTGCTGCGGGTCGTCCGACGGCAGGGGCATGCGGATGATTTTCGATTTGGAGCCGGTGAGTTCGAGGACGATGTGCGCCAGCTCGGAGATCGTGAATTCGTTCGGGTTGCCGATATTGACCGGCCCCGTGAAGTCGTCGGGCGTTGCGGTCATCATGCGGAGCATTCCCTCGATCAGGTCGTCGATATACTGGAAACTGCGGGTCTGCTCGCCGTTGCCGTAGATGGTGATCTGCTCGCCGCGCAGCGCCTGCACGATGAAATTCGAAACCACGCGGCCGTCGTTGATGTCCATTTTCGGGCCGTAGGTGTTGAATATGCGGACGATTTTCACCGGCACGCCGTGTTCGCGGTAGTAGCTCATGAAGAGCGACTCGGCGCAGCGTTTGCCTTCGTCGTAGCACGAGCGCAGTCCCAGCGGGTTTACGTGTCCCCAGTAATCCTCCGGCTGGGGATGGATCAGCGGGTCGCCGTATACTTCGGAGGTCGAAGCCTGCAGGATTTTTGCGTGGTTGCGGTTGGCGATGGCGAGCATGTTCATGGCGCCTATGACCGAGGTCTGCGTCGTCTTGATCGGGTCGTCCTGGTAGCAGATCGGCGATGCCGGGCAGGCGAGGTTGTAAATCTCCTCGACTTCGGCCATATAGGGGTAGACGATGTCGTGGCGGATGACTTCGAAGTTGGGGTGTTTCAGCAAATGGCGGATGTTGCTCTTGTGTCCCGTGAAGTAGTTGTCGATGCAGATGACGTCGTTGCCCTCTTTAAGCAGGCGTTCACACAGGTGGGAACCGATGAATCCGGCACCCCCGGAGATGAGTATTCGCTTCATTGGCACGAAATAGTTTTGATTAAGGCGTGTAAATGTACGATTTTTATTTGGAATAAGTTATATTTGCACGCATAAATCGTTACAAGATAACACAAAATGGGTCGAAAAGCCGTCTTTTGTCTGCTCTATTTTCTGGCTGTCGTCTTTACTGGACTGCTGCTTGCCGCCGCCGTGCTGAGCTGGCGCGCGTCGTTCGTTTCGCCGGAACAGGGCGGGTTCTGGGCTACGATCGCCCTGCTGATGCCGGTCGTCCTGCTGGCCAATCTGGCCGCATTGGTCTGGTGGCTGATCCGCCGCAGGTGGGTCGTCGCGCTGATGCCGCTGGCGGCTTTGCTTCTGAATATGGGCTACGTCTCGTCCATGATCCAGCTGCCCGACTTCAACGTGTCCGACGGGTCGCACGACATCCGCATCGCCACGCTCAACGTCAACGGATTCCGCCAGCTGGGCCCTAAGTCCATCACCGCGGCCGCCGTGGCCGAGATGATGCGGCACGAGCAGGTCGATGTGTTATGTTTGCAGGAGTTTCTCGACGACAGCAGGTTTACGGCCGACAGCATCGGCGAGCTCTTTTCGCGCCGGATGCCCTATTTCGTTTCTGAGGGCAACGGAGCCGTCGCCAGCCGCTATCCGATTCTCGACTGCAAATACGTCCGGTTTCCCGATACCAGCAACGACTACCTGCGCGCCGACCTGCTCGTCGAGGGAGATACGGTGCGCATTTTCTCGGTGCACCTCCAGACTTCGGGCATCGCCCAGCTGCGCCGCCGCTTCCAGAAGGACTACAACCGGGAAGCCCCGGTCGATTCGATGCTCGGCGCCGTGGACCGCAACAGCCGGATTCGTGCCGCGCAGGTGCGTGAAATCCGCGCCGAGACGGATGCGTCGCCCTATCCGGTGATTCTGGCGGGCGACTTCAACGATACGCCTTCGTCGTATACCTACCGCGAGATGAAGGGTGCTCTTACCGACGGTTTCCGCCGGTGCGGAAACGGGTACGGCGGCACGTTCCGCTATCTGGGCGGATTGCTGCGTATCGACTATATCTTCTATGACGACACCTTCGAGTGCGTTCGCTATTACATGCCCTCCGAGACGGTCAGCGACCATAAGGTCGTGATCGCGGAACTCCGGTTCAAATAGATTTCGGCTTTCGCGGCTTTCCCCGCCTCCGCATCGGTCTGTATCGGCGCGGGGTGTCGGGCGTGTGGACGGCAGGTCTTATTGCGATATGACGATGGCCGGGGTGGCGGTACGTTTGCGCCGCCGCTTTTCGGCCGGGGTGCAAAAAACAGACGCGGAGCGCGGTTCGGGCCGGGCTTCGCGTCTGCTGTTGCATATCGGTTTCGTGCGCGGAGTGCACCTCGGCGCGTTACGGTCGGGCGATGCCGCCGCTGGTGTCCTCCACGGTTTCGGACCGGGGCTGCTCCTTGGCGATCGTGAAGGTGAAGGTCGAACCCTCTCCCTCCGCCGATTCGATGGTCAGCTCGCTGCCGTTGCGCCGCGTGAGGTCCTGCACCAGTTGGAGACCCAGACCCGATCCCTCTTCGTTCTTGGTGCCGTAGGTCGTGTAGTGGATTTCGGGGTTGAGCAGTTTGGGGATGTCCTCCTCCCTGATGCCCGTGCCGAAGTCGCGGACGCTGATGCGTGCGTGCGTCGGCGTCTCGCGCACCGAGATGATGATGCGTCCGCCCTCGTTGCTGTACTTGATGGCGTTGGACATCAGGTTGCGCATGATCGTCTTGACCATGTCCACGTCGCAGTTCACCGAAATCGGACCGGGAATGTCGTATTCGACGGAGATGCTCTTGACCTGCGCCACGAGGTCCGACATTTTGCTGGCGAAGACCACCACTTCGGAGATGTCCACCTCCTGAAAGACCGAATTCATGCGTCCTGTCTGGCTCTTGGTCCATTTCAGCAGGTTGTCCAGCAGCATGAAGGTGCTTTCGGTAATGTTGTTGCCCATGGTCACCATTTCGAGGTTTTCCTCGCCGATCTGCTCCGGGGTGAGGTTCATCAGGAGCATGTTGAAGACCATCTTGAGCGTCCCGATGGGCGAGCGCAGGTCGTGGGCGATGACCGAATACATCTTGTCGCGCGCATCGACCGTGGCCTGCAGTTCGTCGCGCTGCTGCATAATGGTCCGCTGCGCCGCGGCCAGATAGATATGGTGGGTTACGCGGGTGATCAGCTCTTCGTGGTTGAACGGCTTGGAGACGTAGTCGCTGGCCCCCAGCTTGAAGCCTTTGACGATGTCTTCGGGGTTGTGGAGCGCCGTGAGGAAGATCACCGGAATGTCCTGCGTGGCGGGGTCGGCCTTGAGGTGCTTGATCACTTCGTAACCGTCCAGATCGGGCATCATGATGTCGAGCAGGATCAGGTCCGGAGCCTCTTTCGACGCTTTCTCTATCGCTTCGTAACCGCCCGACGCCGTGACGATCTTGTACTTGGCGCGGCTCAGCACGGCTTTCAGCAGCATGATGTTGGTCGCGATGTCATCGACGGCGAGGATCGTGTAATCCTCCGGTTTTATGGCGATGTTTTTCATGGGGAACGACTTTTTACAATGCAAATATAGTATTATTTTTCGCTCGTTATCAAAAACTTCAGGCCCTTTTGGCTTTTTCCCAAGCGCCCCGTCCCCGATGGGTCGCGAGGTAGGCCGTGCCGCGGAACACGTTGAGGTTCATGAAGAGAAAGTAGTAGGGGATGAACAGCAGGCGGCTGCGGCGTCCGCTGCGTTCGAGCCCCCGGCCCGCGAGCGCAGCGAGGTAGAAGGCGCACTGCAGGGCCAGCGTCACGACGTAAAGCGTCGGATGCCCCGACCACAGCAGGGCGACGTTGAGCGGCAGCAGGGCGACCAGCACCACGGGCGTCAGCGTCCAGCGCAGCACCCGGTGCGAGACGTACTGGAACCAGAGCACGCCGTAGCGGAACGGATTGAGCAGTTTGCGCAGCCGCCAGACCGATTGCAGGCCGCCGGCCGCGATGCGTTTCTTGCGCTTGCCCTCCTCGCCCATGTCGGCCGAGGGCGTCTCCAGCGCGTACGCCTCCTTGCAGTAGGCGATTTTGTAACCCTGCGACGCGATCAGCATCGAGCAGACGAAATCGTCGAGCAGCGTGTCTTCGGGCAGTGTCTGCCACAGTCCGCGTCGCACGGCGAACAGTTCGCCCGCGGCTCCGACCGCAGAATAGAGCCGGTAGTCCAGCTCCTTGAGTTTCGATTCGTATTTCCAGTAGACGCCTTCGGTGGCGGCGGCTCCCGCTCCGCCTGCGTCGGCCACGCGCTTCTCGCCCGCCACGCACCCGACCTGCGGGTCCTCGAAACAGCGGACGATCTCCGTCACGGCTTCGAGATTGAGCATCGTGTTCGCGTC
>ERZ780086.453-NODE-453-length-10940-cov-3.46438_pt1 | contig 10940 bp, 9 predicted proteins | sample MGYA00511575_ERZ780086 | MGnify/ENA primary metagenome ERZ780086 (study PRJEB29588, sample SAMEA2161917) | human gut metagenome | biome: human gut; feature: human-associated habitat; material: faeces | place: Denmark | collected 2008/2010 ...
CTTCAGGAATGCCGGCTTTGAAGCAATGTTCGGCAAGGCGGGACAGCAGCGGGCGCAGGTCGTCGCCCCGTCGCCAGTTGTCCAAATCGCGGAAGGCACGGTCGAGGGCGGCCTCGAAGAGCAGGTTGCATGTGTCCGCCACTTCGTAGCCGGGAGTCATTCTCAGCAACGGATTGCTTTCCTGCTGTTTCCGTTGGCGGGAGGTTGTCTTCCGAGGGCAGGGCGCAGGGCTGTTCCAGGCAGAAGGCCACGGCGGTGGGGCTATAATAGGGCTGTTCGTCCACGGTCATCCGGCAGCTTTGTAGGAGTGAAGGAGCCTGGAGGGTGATGGGGAAAGGGAGAAGGGGTTGGTAGCACTTCACTGCCAGGCGGTAGGCGTGGGCGTGGAATAAGGCGATATCGTCTTCATTCTTTGGAAGCCCTCCGTCGGGCAGGGTGAAGCGTACCCATATTTTGGCGCTTCGTCCGCTGGAGCCACAGAAGGCGGCAAAGGTTTGCGGCAGCAGGGCGGCTTGTTGTTTCACCAGTTCGGCTTCGGCCACCCCGGCCAGATTGTTTACTTCCAGTAGTACCAGCCCGTTGTAGGTCTTTATCCGGTGTTCTCCTGCTTTGGTGCGGGTCATTTCTACGGCGGGATAGAGACGCGGCAGTCTGTCGATATGCTCATATCGGGCGTTGGTCCCTTTCAAATGCGGGATGATGCTACGCAGCTCCGTAATGTATCCGGTCTTGTTCTCTGTTTTCAGCTTTTCCATCAACATGTCCGTTTCTTGTGTGCTGACGGCCTCTTTTCCGCTTTCGCGTTCCTCTCTGATCAATGTGATTTTCATTCTTTATCGTGTATGTAATATTCTTGTAAAGATACGCCGGGAAAGGGGGGGATACAAGCTTTTCAAGGATTATTTTCCGATTGGCTTCTTTTTGGGGGTGGAATGTCTATATGTTTCTTTTATAAAAGGTGTTCGTTTCTTTGCTTATCCCCATAGTTTTGTCTACTTTTACACCAGAGTTTATGAACAGTCCACTAAAGTGGTCTTTCTTGTTCATATTAGTGAACGGAGCAGCTCACTACAGTGAACGGTTCTGCTCACGGGCTGGGCTGTGATATAACCTTTGTACTTCAACAGACTGCGTACGTACTTCGCACGTGTTCCGTGCAGTGCTTTATCGTATAATGTAACCCTTTAACGCAGTTTGAACTATGGCTATTTTGTTTGATTGGTACGAGAATCCGGACTCGTACGACAAATCTCCGGAAGATAAAATCCTTCATCCCCGTCTCCGCCTAAATGGGAGCAGGTCTACCGATGAATTGCGGCGGGACATCCAGGCACGTTGCTCATTGACAGAAACCGATGTGACGGCTGTGCTCGATGCTGTGTCGCACGTCATGGGCAGGGAACTTGCCGAAGGAAGGCAGGTGCATCTCGACGGCATCGGCTACTTTCGCGTGTCGCTCACCACGACCGAACGGGTAGTGGCTGCTACCAAGCGTAAGTTGACGAAGGTGAAGATGGCGGGTGTGAAATTTCGTGCCGACCAGAAACTGAAAAATGAAATTGGTACCATCAAGGCAAAGGCTTTGAAGGCAAACGAGCATTCGGCTAAACTGACGGATAAAGAGATAGACCGTCGGCTGACCAACTATTTCGCCACTCGCCCTTTTATGACACGGAATGACTTTCAAAGCGTTTGCGGCATGATGCGTACTACTGCCATGCGGCATATCCGTCGGCTGCGCACCGAAGGAAAGTTGAAGAATGAGGGAACAATGCTGCAACCGATTTATGTACCCGTTTCAGGATATTACGGTAAGAATGAGTGACTTATAACTTTGAACGAAGAAATCTTGTGGTGAGGGCAAATTTTGCCCTCACTTTTTAAATTTGCTCTCACCCACCTCTTGAATGCCGATGAATAGGGCGATGCGTGCGAAAGGTGAGGGTGGTGAGGGTGGATGTGTGAAATTTAGTTTAGTTTGATGGGCGGCTGAATATGGGTATTCCCATACGGTGTATATGTTCCAAAAGGTCGGCATTCTTTAATTTGCCATAGATGGAAAGGTCTACGCTGTAAGGCAAAAGCAGGTCGTCTATTTCATCGGAAAGGCTGCTTAAAGTATTATACGTAAGTCTGCCTCCCATCAGCGTGATGTCTATGTCGGAAAAAGGCTTGAAATTTCCTTTGGCTCGTGAGCCGTACAAAACAGCCTGCTCTATTTCTTCATGTTTCCGGAAGAGATTGCATAGCTTTTCCAGTTCATTGTCGGTCAATCCGTACATAGCTCAATCGAATAAGGATGGTGTATTCAAGGATTGCATTTTCTCTTCAGAGACTACATCGTTGTCATGATTGTGCGATGTCAGATTTCGGGCTTCTATAGTCTCCGTCCATTGCTTGTCATCAATCAATCCCATTTCAAGGGCTTTGCGTATGGCATCACGGGAGCTGCGGATGTCGGTATACCCCTGATATTCTGCATAGTCCTTCATCACTTTCCAGGCCAGTTCGTGGGTATATTCAAAACGCTGTATCCATCGTATGTCTTGCTGTACCATGATAGCTGTCTGTTTTTAAGTAAGCAAATATAAGCTTCTTTTGTGTAACGAGCAAATGGATGGGGGCTTTTTCGTGAAAGCTGTCTGGGGCTATTTTGGAGAAAGGCTGTTTTTAGGTGTGGAATAAGTTCCTGAATTTGTTGAGCCGATGTCGAAATAGTTATATATGTATGTTCTGGTTCCACATGCATTTATGAAATCAACCGTTACGCAAACTCGTTCAATTTCATGACTGTTCCGACTGCTGAAAGTAGTGAAATAATATCCTTGCATGTCTACCTCCCAATCGCAGTCAACACTCCAATGAAAATCATGCGCACCTTCAGGAATAGGATTCAATCCGCATTCACCTCCGCTTTGTGACAGATAGCCATATATAATGTCATGGTCATTTTCTTGTATTCCTGATACATTGAAAGTAATTGGTTTGGAAAACTGAACAGTGTATTCCTTTGTGTGTACTATTGCGGTTAAGGTCGTATAAATGGAACTGCCTCCGGGTGTCCCTAAATTATTCAGGGTGATAGCAGGTGATGCCTGATTTAATTGCGAATATAAATCGTTGCCAACAATCCAATCCACTGTTGCTTTTGTGGGAAAATTCTTGATACTGAATGAATGTCCCGTTGTCACAGATTACGTCAGGGCCAATCAGTTGCATTGATGTCTTAGATACACTCAAAGGTAGCTCATTGGTAAAATTATCGGTTTGATTTTTATATTTGTAGCTCACTTTGACACTTGCGTTACCGGGTTGTGTCGGTACGATTGTTACCGTAGAGCTGTTCTGACCACTTACTATCTTAATATTCTTCCCGGTCCAATAAAATGTATGTGCCTTGCTGTCATTGATGGAATATATGTATTCTTTATATTGTTCAATATTTCTGTAGCCATCTATTTGAGGACCCATATTGGGAAAACTGATATTGCTTTTCCGAGCCATGAAATACTCTTTTGCTCCGATAGAATTTATGTAGAAATCATGGACTTCTACTCCGACATCGCTGTTCTTGAAGGCTTGCTTTGATTTCAAATTTATTTGGAATTTGCTTTGTGTAACAGATGCACTTTGAGAGATTTCAGCGAATAGATTTTTATCGTAAGTCCACTTTATGCCCGTATCTTTGTTTATGGGATAATTGCACCAAAGTGTTATCGTATCTCCCAATTCAAATGTTGAAGGGGCATTGATTGGCATAGGTTTCATTTTGACATTGATGTTTCTTAGATCTGCGGTAAGTTCGATTGTACTTTTTTCAGGACGTACCATCAGGGTAGAATTACTACCTGCTTTAGTCCATAATACATTTATTGGAAAATGGTTTTTTACTGCTGGAATTTGGGTTACCCATGTACTCTCGAATCGTTCTTGGTAGTTTGTTTTGAATCGTGCTTCTCCACCGACTGCTGAAATTCTTATACCTACAGATTGTTTTTGTATAGGAATACTTAAATCATAAGTGTAGTAACCATCACCAACATAGGGGTTCATTTCGCCCGTAATAGTACCGCTTATGTAGGAAGCACGTGTTGTGACATCAGAATAGAAATCCTTATCTTGTAACTCGTCTGTTTGTTCTTCTTTGTTGCAACTACTATTGATGAAGCAGATTAGTAGTACGAAAAATATGTTCTTCTTTTTCATGATATGTTTCTTGTTAGTATGTTATGAACGAAGGGAAAGTATATGATATTGATTTATGGTTCCTTTTAGAAGGTGCTATTCGTGTTTCTATACACCTTTTAAAGGGAATAACAAAAGCGTCCATACATTTGTATTTAGATACATGGAATGTATGAACGCTTTAATTAAATCCAAACGAGGTACAGCGCGATATGCTGTTTTTAGTTGATTACCAACCCGGATTCTGCTTCATGTTTTTATTCAGGGTCAACTGTGTAGTTGGAATCGGGTAGAAATAATGTTTGGCTTCATAAGTACGGATTTGTGCATCGGAGGCATCTATATATCCGTTCTTGGTCGCTTCTTCACAGTCAGGCACATTGCTTACGTTGGCGCCCAACATGGTGTTCGGGTACTTGGTTGAATCCAATTTGTCGAGCTGGTGCCAACGGATTAAATCCCAATATCGGTACCAGTTATCCATAATCAGTTCGCAACGGCGACAGCGGCGTATCTCCCAAATCAGATTGCTTACTCCCATATTATTGGCAGGATCGGCATCTGGAGTAGTTGTCATAGCCGGCAGGCCGGCACGAGCCTGAAGCTTGTTTATGGAGTTGTTGAGATCGTCTTGTGTGAGAGAACCCATTTCGGCTTTGGCTTCTGCAAAGTTCAGATAAATAACTGAAATCCAATAGAGCGGGCAGTCGGTGTATTGGTAGCCGATGTTGTTTCGGTCGCTAACACTCAATTCTTCGGGGTTATCATACTTGGCGATGCCATAACCGGTCGATGTGGTGAAGGCTGCTACACCGGCACGGCTGTAGGCGTGGCCTCTGAAAGAAAGTACCGGGTCAAGAATTTCGGACAGGCGCTTGTCGCGTACGGCCAAAACCTCTCTTATAGAGTAATTTTTGTCTGCATCCAATACGGCTGCATCGTCCTTGTTTTTCGAGGTTGTTGCCAACGGTTTTCCATCAAGGAAAAGGAAACTGTCGAATGCGTCCTTTGAAATGCCGTGCGTACCACTTGTATTGATTGTGTAGTCAATGGTGGAGTGCCTTAACGAACTTTGTGCATAAGGCTTGTAGAAAATCATTTCCGGATTGCTTGCCAGGCTGACAGAATTATAGTTGGCTTTGTAACTGTTACTTAGAGAGTAGTTTTTGGCCATAAGATATTCGCAGGCTGATACACATTCTTGCAAGTATTTGTTGGCGCGGCTCTCATCAGCGGCTTTGCCATTCTCAGCTTGAGTGCGATATTTGCAGTATGTACCTTCATATAAGGTGATGTCTGCTTTCATGGCATATGCCATGTCGGTGCTGAAACGTTGCCGATTGCTGTTTGCGGTAATGTGTTCGCACGCATAATTGATGTCTGCCAGCACATGGTCCATCACTTCATCCCGGTCGGTGCGTGGTCCGTAGAGGGCTTCGTTGTCGGCTGGGTCGATAACTTTGTCTATCCATTGAACATCGCCGTACATACGGACCAACTGATAGTATTCCCACGCACGGTTCATGCGTGCAAGACCTTCATAGTGGGCCTTTGTTGCTTCATCAAGAGAGGAAGACTGTACACCGGCAATGATATAGTTGGCGCGTCGGATTTCTGTGAAAGGGGCTGACCAGTTTGTGGAAGATGCGACCACGTTAGTGTAAGTCCAGTTATGGCTTTCTGCATCTACCTGGTCATCGCTTATTGTTTTGAAGTAGAACCATCCTCCACTGGCTCCGTTGCCAAAGCCGGTAAAGTTGTTATAAAAAGTATTGCACTGATTATCCAAATTATCGGTGTTGCTCCAGTATGCCGGAGTATTCGTGAAGGTATCCAAGGGGGATTTGTCCAGCAAATCGTTGCAACCGGTTAACATCGCCAGCGCTGTGACCCCATATATAAATAATTTCTTCATTGTTCTTAAGTTTTTGAGGTTGTTATAATGTTACCTGGACTCCAAATGAGAATGTGCGTGTAATAGGAGCTATACGTCCCCATCCACCAGCTGTAAGTCCATTGCCTGTACTGATTTCGGGGTCGACTGGAAGGTCATTCCCTTTGTGGAGCAGAAAGAGGTTGCTGCCACTGAAGTAGATACGTGCTTTCTCAATGTAGGCTTTGCGTGTCCACTCTTTCGGAAGGGTATATCCCACAGTTACGTTCTTCAGACGAAGATAGGACATGTCTGTCAAATAGCGGGATTGGGGATAGTAGTTGTTGCAGCCGTTAGCTATACCGGATACGGTACCTCCACTATTATTTGTACCACGATAAAGACGTGGATAACGGTTCCCTTGATTTACCTCATAACCGGTAATGGCGGTATAGTCTGAATTCCAAAGCACTTTGTTATAGCTTGTTTGGTGGGAATAGATGGCTACGTCGGCATGTACCATGGCGGGAAGGTTTAGGGAAGAAGTCGTCCAGTCCTCACGTTTGCCTACACCTTGGAAGTAGAGGTCAAGGTCGATACCTTTCCACGCTCCGCCTAAATGGAAGCTGTATTCGTAGCGTGGCATAGAGTTTCCGATGACTTTCAAATCGCCGTGGTCGTCTGCTGTGCCTTTTCCACCGTCAATCTTGCCATTGCCGTCTAAATCCTTGAACTTGACGTCTCCCGGGCCGTAATGGAAATTACCGGATTCCAGTCCTGCCTGGCTTGCAATGCCGTTTGCATAATTCCATGAGCCGTCTGCATTTTGGCTGGTGAAGTCTTTTTCCTCGAAGTAACGGTCGGTTTCAAAACCGAAAATGTCACCGTAGGTTTTACCGGTGTAATAGGTGCTGAGCAGTTTGGAATCATTGTCCCACTTTGTTACTTTAGTCTTGGAGTCACCGATGTTGAAGTTGGCATATACGTCGAAGTCGCCGAAGGTATGGCGCCAGTTCAAGTTCAACTCCCATCCACGTGTACGTAAGGTACCGGCATTTTCATAAGGAGCAGAAGCACCCAGAGTGTTCGGCAATACTTGTGCCGGTGCCAGCATGTCACGATTCTCACGTTGGAACCAGTCGAAACCTATAGTCAGTTCGTCATTCAAGAGACCCAGGTCAAGACCTATATTGAGGGTGCGGATACGCTCCCAGGTCAAAGTACTTGATACCAAATCCGGCATGTTATACATGGTCAGGAGATTAGCGTTGGCATTATTGTTTTCAATCCAATAGATATAGCCGGTACTTTTATTGTTCAACCGTTGGCTTATTAATTGTTCGAACATGTAGTCGCCCACAGCCTCGTTGCCGATTTCGCCAAAAGAAGCACGCAACTTACCATTGCTGACAATATGTTTCAGTGGGGCGAAGTAGGCTTCTTCGGAGAAGCGGTAGCCGATGGATGCAGAAGGGAAGAAGGCCCACTGGTCGGTATGGGGGAAACGGGAAGAACCGTCGTAACGTCCGTTCAGTTCCAATAAATAAATGCCTTTGTAGTCATAATTGATACGGCCGAAATAACCGGCAGAAGCGCGGGATGTATGATTCCAACTCAAATCTTGTCCATCCTTGCCAGCCATATTCAGTTCGGGGTATCCCTCTTGATCGTACATCACATTGCGGGTACCATACAGATATTTGTATTCCTCTTCTTCTGCGTTGACACCTGCCATTACATTCAGGTTGTGTTTTTTGGCAAATGTTTTGGTATAGTTTACGTATGCGTTGGCCGTCCATGTGTTCTGTTTGGAAAAGTCTCTCCAGATACCGCTATTGCCTTTAGTGACGATGTAAGAGGGTACCGGTTTCCCGCTCCAATTGATGCCGTAAACGGAGTTGTCCTGCGAACCGCTGTTCATATTCTGAATGGCATATGTAAAGTCTGCATTAAGGGTCAGTCCTTTAACGATTTCAGCTTTCAAGAAGGTGTTCATACGGGTCAGGTCTGTTGTCACTTCACGATCGGCAGCTTGCTTCTGCATGGCCATGACGCGTGTGTCATAGCCGTCGATTGTGCCCGAAGGAATGAAATAAGAACCCCAACGCCACAAATATTGGTAGGTGTTGGCCCATGTGTCCGGGCGTTTATAGTTCTTACGACTATAGTTGATGCGTGCACCCACCTGTAGCCAGTCGTAAACATTAGTGGTGACATTGACTGAGGCATTGTACTTTTTTAGTTCGTCCGGGTGAATCTTCATCTGTCCTTGCTTTTCGTTGTAGCCGAAAGATAGGTAGTAATTGGTCTTACCAGATGTTCCTTGTATAGAAACATTGTGGCTCATGGAAGGAGCAGCTTTGTTGAAGTAGATGTCCTGTACATCCCAGTCAGCATAATAAAAAGGAGTGCCGTCCAATACGATATAGTCACCCACGTTACTATCGCTTTGGTAGAGGTTCATAGGACGGTAGCCGGTCTTGCCGCCGTTCTGTTGCTGCCACTTTTCGGCGTAAGGTAACAATTTGTCGAAATACATACCGAACAATTCAGGCATACCGGCACCACCGTTCATACTGGCTTCGATACCCATCTTTAATTGTGTGGGTACATCGGGATAGTCCGGCAGGTAAGTAGCTTGATCCCATGCAAAATTGTTGCTGTAATTGATGGTAACCTTTTCGCTAGGCTTTGCGCTCTTGGTATTGATTAGAATCACACCGAAAGCGGCGCGCGTTCCATAAATGGAGGAAGCGGAAGCGTCCTTCAGTACGGAAATATTTTCGATGTCTTGCGTATCGAGGAAAGAAATGTCATCCATCGGAACGCCGTCCACTACAATGAGTGGATTGCTGACTTCTCCATTACTCAATGTCCCCAAACCACGTATACGCATGGAGGCTGTCTCGTCGATGGCACCACTTGTGGTGAGAATGCTTAGTCCCGGAACAGCCCCTTGCAATGCTTTGGCTACATCTTGTTGTGGACGACCTGCCATTGTCTTGTTTAAGTCCACTGTAGAAACTGCTCCTGTCAAGTTAGCCTTCTTTTGTACACCGTAGCCTACTACTACTACTTCATCCAGCATCTCGGTATCTTCTTTCAGAGTTATTCTCATCGTTTTGGCTGCCTTCACTTCTTGTGTCTGATAGCCCACAAATGATATTTTTAGTGTTGCTCCCGGTGTTATGGTCAATGTAAACTTACCGTCTAAGTCGGTAATTCCGCCGTTGGTAGTCCCTTTTTCTACTACGCTGGCACCGATAATAGGTTCGCCGGCTGCATCGACAACTAAACCGCTGATGGTGATAGCTTGTAATTGTTCTGTTACGCCAAGCGATTTATCAGGATTGGCTTGTGCAGCCATCACGTTGCCGCTACTTAATAACAGTGAGCTGATTGCCACTGCTGTGAGGAGTTTGCTATGTGTTAGTCCTCGTTTTTTGTGATCTTCATTCATAAATGATTGATGATTTGTTGTTAATTAAATACTTCTTAAATTTAGGGTAAGGGTAATAAGGGCCGAATAGTGAGACTATTCAACTTGCAGGATTGTTTCTTTTTCCATAGGCATTTTCTCTTTTTAAAGGTTCATAACTTTATATTATCTCTTGTTTTCCTATTTGTTTGCTAAGTTCAGACGGAACTTGGAATTCAGTCAGATAGTATCTTATTGTTAGTCTGTTATCGTCTTGTTTTGACTAAAACGCGGTTGCGTTGGAAAAGTGGGAATACTTTGTTGGATGATTGAGGATATGAGCAAAAGGGAGATGTATGGCCAGTAAAATGATTTTTTCTTGAAATAGCCTTGGAAAGATTAAAAAAAGCTATATATTTGTATTCAATTCTAAAACTAACTACCTATGAAACTAATTGCAGAAAGTGGTTCTACGAGAACAGAATGGGCGCTGGTTGAAGATAATCGTCTGATACAGCGAGCCTTCACAGAGGGCTTAAATCCTTTCTTTCAAACGAGAAGAGAGATTAGCCGAAGTGTGCGGTTAGGATTACCCGAGCATTTTTTCAAAAGGAAATTGGAACAAGTCTATTATTATGGTGCCGGATGTACTTCTTATGAAAAGAAAAATGTATTGGGAGCTTCATTGGTAGCACAATTCAAAACTCCAATTCAGGTAGAGAGTGATTTGCTGGCAGCTGCACGTGGCTTGTTCAAATGCGAGGCCGGCATTGCTTGTATTTTGGGAACCGGCTCAAACTCATGTTTTTATGATGGGAAAATCGTTGTAAAGAATGTCCGGGCAGGAGGTTACATCCTGGGGGATGAGGGTAGTGGTGCTGTATTGGGCAAAATGTTCTTGTCTGATGTACTGAAAGGTTTGGCTCCTAAAGATGTAACGGCGGATTTCTTTGAGAAGTTCCGTATAAGTCCGAATGAGGTTATGGAATCTGTGTATAACCGCCCGTTCCCCAATCGCTTTTTGTCTACTATATCTTATTTTTTTGCTGATTATACCAATGATGACTATGTATTTGAGCTGATTACCGGTAATCTGAGAAATTTCTTTACTCGTAATGTCTGCCAATATGACTACAAAAATTATCCTATTCGTTTTGTGGGTTCATTGGCTTACAGCTACGCGGCCATTTTGCGGGAAGTTGCCCGTGAATTTGGCATCGAACTGGAAATCATTGAAGAAACACCAATGAATGGCCTGATTGAATTCCATTCTTTAAATATAGAAGAACCTTAAAATCTTTATATAATAAGGTGTATAACTTCCTTTTTGCAAATGTATAAATATAAAGTTAAATAAATGCAAAGGAATGTTCTTGATATTAAATAATAATGTATCTTTGTTAGGACGAAATGAATGAATCATTTCTCACCTTTGTTAATAACGAGTTTTTTATCTCTTAAAAC
>ERZ780086.454-NODE-454-length-10934-cov-3.40235_pt1 | contig 10934 bp, 10 predicted proteins | sample MGYA00511575_ERZ780086 | MGnify/ENA primary metagenome ERZ780086 (study PRJEB29588, sample SAMEA2161917) | human gut metagenome | biome: human gut; feature: human-associated habitat; material: faeces | place: Denmark | collected 2008/2010 ...
TTCTACTGGCTATACACTTATTATACGAGGATTTATAATATGAAAAGAAGAACGAAACAGTTTGTAACCGCATGTCTTATTGTAGCAGCTTTCACAGGTACCGGTGCCGTTTCCGCGCGTGCCGATTACCATGGCATACCGGACAAGGTTACGCTTGCACAGTCGAAGCGAAGCGTCGCACAGGGAAAGAAATTTGAAGTGAAAGCACAGACTTCTCCGTATGATGCAGAGGACGATTATATCTGCTGGGAGATTGTTTCCGGAAAATCCTATGTCCGGTTCGAAGACTCCGACAGAAGCGGTGATGATATGGATTTTGTTGCTGTAAAACCCGGAACTGCAAAAATCCGGTGTTATGTATACGGGAAAAACAAGGATCGTTACGGGGACACCATCAAGGTATCTGTAACAGAGGCAAAGAAAGACTACTCTCTCCGGAAGTCCGGAGCTTCTGTCAAGTATGAGGAGGTCTGGGACGATTTTGATTTAGAGGTGAAAAAGGGAGACTCTATCAAGGAAAAACAGTTAAAGTGGAAAATCAGTAATCCGGATATTGTCGATTTCGCAAACTGGAAAAAAACCGGTCATGAAGTGGATTTCTATGCTAAAAAGTGCGGAACAACAAAGATCACCTGCAGCTATACTAATTCCAAGGGTGAAAAAAAATCGGTTGTGTATACGGTAAAAGTAGTTGCTGATGATGATGATTGATTCCATCGAAGCACTATGGATCCATGTTTATATTAAATAATATGTAAAGCCACGCAGTCAAAATATTTTACTGCGTGGCTTTTTGGAAATGCATTCGATGATGTTCTGTTCAATATTCTGAAATTATTTGTGTGAATCCCCCATGAATCATTACCTATTTCACTTTTATTTTTGTAACATCCGAACAGGTACCCACATACGTTTTCCCATTATAAGATTTATATGCACGGACTTTATACTGACTGGCAGTCCCCTTTTTCAATTTGGAATCCTTATAGGAAAATGTTTTGTTATTTTTAATAGTAGCAATTTTATCATACTTTTTCGTTTTACTGTTATAACGGTAAATCTGATATCCGGTTACATTGCTGGTTTTATCCCATTTTAATGTGACTGCACAAGATTTTGTCTGCAGCCGGAGATTTTTTACCTTCAGCGGATTTGTGCACTCTTCATGTGCGTCAGAAGCTTCTCCCCAGACGGTTTCCCCTTCTGCTTTTTTATAAGATTTCACTTTAAATTTGTACGTTGTAGCTCCGCTCAATCCTGTAACTTTATAAGAAACTTCTGCTCCGCCTGCAATCGTTGCCACACTTTCGTATTTCTTTTCTGCTGTGTTATATTTATAAACCCGGTATCCGCTGGAACCTGATATTTTGCTCCATCCAAGTGTCACATATGTACTGCTGCGCTTTTGTGTTTTTACATCGGACACTTTTGCCGGCGGAACGGTGGCCGATACCACCGAAGAATAATTTCCATAATAATTTGTCCCACCGATGGTCCAAAAGCAGCGCACCCTGTACTGATAAGTCTTTCCGCTTGTCACATCGGTATCCGTAAAGCTTTTTCCACTCGTCTGCTTCATATAAACATATTTTTTCTGTTTTTCGTCATACCGGTACACGCGGTATCCGGTTACATCATCGGCAGCTTTGCCCCAGCTTAGTTTTACCGGGTCAAATGCATTCCCCACAGTTGCTTTCAATCCTCCGGTTTTTGCACTGGTGTCCTTGTACCAGAAATTTACGTCCAGATTTCCCGTATATCCACTCACTTTTGCAACGGATGAATACTGCCAGAATTCATAGTCATATGCTGTGTCTGCATAAGGTTCCCCCCTTTTTGCATTGCTCGTTGTCGTATTATTGTACCGCGCAATCCAGATGCCGCAATCCTCCAGAGAATCTGTATCAATATAGGATTTGATCCATGCATATGAAGCATAAACAACCGGCTGATATCCCGCATCGGAAATCGTATCTGCAAATGACTGGCAGACCGCTGTCTCTTTTGCTTTGGAGAGTTTTCCCCCTGTCAGGCGGTTGTGACTTCCTTTTTCCCTGTCTATAACAATCGGAAGGGTCACATCCCAGCCGTATTTATCTGCCAGATCCAGCACATATTCTGCTTCCTGTTTTGCCTCTTTTTCTGTCAGTGCCTGTGAAAATATGTACAGACCGACATTGATGTCGTTTTCAAGTGCCGCCTGAATATGGGAATCCGCAGCCGTGTCTTCGTAAATGCTTCCATCGGAAGTGTCCCTTGACGCTACACGGACAAATGCAAAATCTATTCCTGCATCATGTATTTTTTCCCAGTTAAGTGCTGTTGTTTTTTTATTTTTTGCCTGCCACCAGGAGACATCTATTCCGTTCAAAAGCTGCGCATCTTCATAGTCCGATTTGTGATAATAGGTAACACTTGTATAATCCACTTTCGAAGTAAAAGAACCATCCAGAAAATCCTGTGTATATCCGGAAGATGCCTTAGATGCCCCCAGCAGCCGTGGCATGGCATATGTGGACAACAATCCGTCCCTCTGCGTATCCACGTCTGAAATCTGTGTATCATCCATCTCTTCTTTGATGCTTTGTCCCATCACACCATCCATCTGTGTTTTGGGTACCTCTGCCCTCAGCTGCTGTGGTGCAATCATACAGATTCCCGCCAGTATCATTCCTGCTGCTACAATTTTTGCTTTTGTAAATCTCAATTTCCATATCTCCTGTTTGTACATTTATTTCATAAAAGTCATCACCATACCTATATTCTGCAAGCAAAGCATCACCATGATTTTCATTAACAGACCACCGATGATTGGTCTGATCCATTTTCGAATAATACGAAATGCCTGTAATGTGATCAGATAATCATACAAATACTGCATGACGCGGCAATACTGCATCCAAAACCTGCTATAGAAAATAATAATCCAACTTCTATGTTCTGTGTCAGGTTCCATCCTGTATAATATCCGGCTGCCGCCAGGGTTTTACACAAAATAGATCCGGGCAATACATTTACCGCCGGAACAATATGATTGTAATATTGCTGGGAAGTGATCATTCCTCCTCCCACAAAAATTCCATCCGCTATGGTCATATATGCATCACCACCGCCAAAGGACATCCATGCAGACAAAATTCCCCTGCCGGAAAAACACATGATCTCATGGTTTACAAACCAGACGGGAACGACGAAAACTGCCGCAAATACAACCCATGTTCCAACATCCTTTGCAATTATACCCCAATTCTTCTCTCTTTTCCATCCGGTATCTGCTATATTACAGAAAATGCCATAACATCCAAGTATTCCCATCACAATATCAACCACAGGATGCCATCCGGACAGATCAAACGAAAACACTTGTACATGTGTCAACAGATAACTGCCAATAATGCCGGTAAGAATTATCAGATTCCTTTTGCTGTAATTGCCTCTGGTGAAAAAAATGCTGAAAAATGCCAGTATCAGTACCTGCACCGAAGAAATAAAAAAAGACAGTACAAAAACCCCAAGCATTAAAAAAATCGCTTTCATCTTTCTGTGTTTTCCGTCTTCCCCGCAGTCTTTTAACATTTTTCTGATATAAGAAAACAACAGATACAAAATAAAAACAGAGACTCCTATGGAAATCATATTTACAACAGAAAGGATTTTTTCCTGAAATACAGACAACACCGCTACCAGAGCCACCGTCATCAACGCTCCCGGCAATGCCATCATGACAGCACCTGCGATCATTCCCCTGATTCCAAATTTGCGGCGCCCGATAGACGCTGCAATCTCTACCGGAAGTGCTCCCGGTGTAATACTTGCAACCACCACATCTTTGTCAATATTCTGTTTTTCGTCTATTCCCTGTCGATCTGCAATCTCTTTTTCAATAACTGGAATAAGTGCGCTTCCTCCGCCAAATCCAATACATCCGATCCAAAACATTGACCGGATAAACTGTCCTGCCTGACTCACACGGATTCCCGCAACAGACTTTTCAGTTGCTCCAGAATATGATTCACACATGTCTCCACATCCATCTCCACGGTATCTACGACAACATCTGCATGTTCCGGAATTTCATAAGGGCTGGTAATTCCTGTAAACTGTGCAATTTTTCCTTCCCGCGCAGCCTTATACAATCCTTTTACATCCCTCTTTTCACACTCCTCCACGGAAGTGCTCACATAAACTTCCCGAAAGCCGTTTCCAATAATCTGTTTTGCATTCTCGCGATCATGCCGGTACGGAGAAATAAATGCGGTAATCACGATCAGGCCTGCATCATTCATCAGCTTTGCAACCTCTGCAATCCGCCGGATATTTTCTACCCGGTCCTCATCGGAAAAACCAAGATTGCTGTTTAAGCCCATCCGCACATTATCTCCATCCAAAAGCATCGTTTTTTTTCCCATTGCATACAGACGCTTCTCCAGTGCATTTGCTATCGTAGACTTTCCTGCACCGGACAATCCGCTCATCCAGATGGTAAAAGCCTTCTGCTGCATCTGCTTTTCGCGCTTCTGCCTGTTAATATCCATCATATGCCATGTGAGATTGTGTCTGCTGTCTGTTTTTTCATCTCTTTGTGTATTGAAACCCTCTGTCATCTGCCCAGTCCCTTTTATCGAAATAATTTTTTCCAGATCGTCCGAAACGGATGCTTTGCTTTGTCCCGGAACATCACAAATTCATTTGCCCTCTTTTCCAGCTGTCTGATTCTTTTTTCCTGCTGGTTTATTTTCTGACGCTGAATTTCATTCGTTCTTCTGAGATCCATAGTAACTGCTGCAAAGAACTGAATAATTTCTTCCTGCATTTTTTCATTTTGCGGATTCCATTTCGGTAAATCTTTAACTTCATTCGAAAACAAAGGCTGTCCATCCCCGATATATTCCTCGGCTACCCGTTCATTTTCCTTCGCATACAATTCCAGAAACTGCTGCAATTCCTCTTTTGCAAGCATTTCTGTATTTTCTTCTTTTATGTAATCTTTTGAGATTTCCTTCAAAAATCTACGAAAATAAGAGATTTCTTTTTCTGTGAGAAATTCACTCTTATTGAGTATTCTCTTAATTTCCGTGGTATTTTTATCTAACCGGAGATTTTCACTTTCTTCCAATTCCTGAAATTCCTCTGTGACGTCCAATCCGATCTCATGCATAAAATCATGAATAATTGATCCGTCTTTCCAGCTCTTCGGAGAAAATCTCCTGACTATTAAATTATTTTTTCCTATGACAGCTGCAATCTCATCCAGTTTCTGTGCATATTGGTAAATCTTTTTTTCTTTTTTCTCTGATGCAGCAAGATACTCTTCACATGTCATAACAGCGACACTATTAAAGTTTTGCTTCACCTCCTGGTTCCATCGCGAAATCAGCAGGCCATCCTGTCTGCGCAGATATACAATTACCTTAATCTGATACTTCTGTTCATCCGCCTCCTTTTTTAATTCCTGAAGAAGTGATTTTTTTGAGTAGCTTAACGCATGCCAGATGGATTCATCTGTCAGTATCACATGATCGTATGCCCCAAATGCGGTTCTGATCTGCTGCAACCCCTCTTCAAAATATTCCTTTTCCTTCGATTGGTTTCTGTTGCCGTCTGCATCCCACACTTTTGCAACCAGAAAGTGTGCATTTCTCCTTTTATTTGCTCTTGGATACACATGCAGTGAATCAGGAAAGCAATACCCATGTTTTTGCAGTACGTCTTTGTTTTCTTCTAAAAATCTCTGAATAGACGTTGTTGCTGTCTTTGTTGTTCCAATATGCAAATATAAGGTTTTCATGGCTTTATTCCTTTCCAATGTTTTATAATTGTTATAATATAAAATGTTCCTTGAATGAACCTTGAAAACATATCAATTTTCTTTTTAACTTTTTTTATTCATCCAAAAATAAAAATTATGATTGCAAGATTTCCAAGATTCGTTATAATAAATTCCAAATACAACAATAATTATTTTGATTTAGCAAAGGGGATTCCAATTGAAAATTTTAGTAATTGAAGACTCCGTCCTGCTTGCGGATACCATTGCAGAAGCTCTACAAAACGAAAACTATGCGGTAGATATTGCAAACGATGGACAGCTCGGCTATGAGCATGCCTCAACCGGCATTTATGATATGGTTATCTTAGATCTCATGCTTCCGAAAATGAACGGTTATGAAGTTCTATCTGCCCTGCGCAGGGATGGAGACAATGTTCCGGTACTCATTCTCTCCGCAAAAACAGAAATTGATGATAAGATACAGGGATTTACTACCGGTGCGGACGATTATATGACCAAACCATTTGAAATTCGTGAACTGCTCATGCGCATACAGGCGATCAGCAGACGCAGCAATCATCAGGATACTTCACACCCGGTCGTTGGAAATCTCTCCTACGATCCTGCTACCTGCGAAATCTGCAACACACAGACCCAAAAATCTGTCCAGGTATCCGGAAAAGAAATGCAATTACTGGAATTTTTTATGAATAACTGTAATCAGGTTCTCGAGAAAAACCAGATTACCACAAAGATCTGGGGATTCGATTCCAATGCAGAATACAATAATGTAGAAGTATATGTTTCCTTTCTGCGACGAAAATTTCATCATCTGCAGGTCAATGTGACAATTCGCGCCATTCGCGGAGTCGGTTATATTATGGAGGTTTCCGATGATTAAATCTTTACAAAAGAGAATCAGTACACTTTTTATGTTTCTGCTTACCATCATCTGGCTTGTTATTTTACTGCTTTTTGTCAACAACTCCTACCGGAACAATCTGAGTGATCTCCAGCAAACCGTTCGTGCCGCTCTCCACTATACTACATGGGATGCATTTGTCATCTCTAATGGACAGACGTCTCCGTCCGAACTTGATCAAATTTCCTATTGTCTTTTTTCTATTGATGAATCCAATGAAATGGATATCATGTTTGACACTTTTTCTGATGTCTCCGACAGTTATCTTTTAAAACAGGGAAAAGCTCTCATATCCAATAGTAAGAAATATGTATTTATCAGGCGTTATGTCTCTGTAAATCATCTTCGCGCCAAAAAAGGACAATATTATGTTTTGATGCTCAGCGGAACACCTGCTTTAAAAGCAACACTTCCGACGATCTCTCTCTGTTTTATTCTGGCAATTCTCGGTATTATTGTATTTACCATTTCCTCCAAAGCACTTTCCCGCTGGATGGTAAAACCGATTGAAAATACAATTTTATCCGAGAAAAAATTTATTTCCAATGCCAGTCATGAACTGAAAACCCCTCTCTCCGTCATCAGCGCCAATGCCGAACTGTTATCTTCTGAAGTAGGCAGGGACAATAAACATCTGTTGTATATTCAGCAGGAAACTTCCCGGATGATCTCTCTTGTCCAGAAAATGCTTACGCTCACACGGCTGGATGCTCCACAGATCCAGAATACCCATGCAGTTTTCCCTGTAGATGACGCACTGCTTGACATTATCTATCCAATGGAAAGTGTTGCTTTTGAAAAACACATTGCGCTTTCCATTGATGTTCAGGAACAAATGAAAATGGATGGAAACGAGAGTCAGATTCAAAATCTCGCTTCCATCCTGTTAAATAACGCATTAAGCTATACCCCGGAAAACGGAAGTATAGAAATTCACGCCCATATCCACAACCGTAAGTTTTATTTATCCGTGGAAAATACCGGCAATCCGATTCCGGAAGAAATCCGTGACCGCCTGTTTGAACGTTTTTTCCGCGCAGACGAAGCACGCGCGGATAACGGTCATTTTGGACTCGGTCTGTCCATTGCGCACTCTATTGTCACGAACCATTCCGGCAAAATTACCGTAGAACGGCAGGGGGACAAAAATGTATTTTCCGTTATGCTGCCTGTGACTTTCCACAAATAATTCAGCGCACCTGATTGCCCACAATGCGGTAATAAATTTTTGAAGTGATCCGGAATACCACATAATAGATAACCGCAAATGCAAGTACCGTTGTAACGAGACACCAGACAAACAACTGCCCGCTGTCCATAATCAACAGGGAAAGCACTCTGCGGATCAGTGGAAATGCCGCCACGACATGCAGTACTGCCACCACGATCGGCAGAAAGAACACCATGCGGATCTGCGTCTCGATCGCCGACTTCACCTCGACATTGCTCATGCCCACCTGTTCCATGATCCGGTATCGCTCCTTGTCCTCGTACCCCTCCGATACCTGTTTGTAGAAAATAATCATCACTGTCACTGCCAGAAAGACGGTGCCAAGGAAAATCCCAAGGAAGAAAAACCCTCCGTACAGTGCCAGCAGCTCCTTCCGGTTTACTGCCCTGCCGCGCACGCGCCGCCAGACAACGCCATATTTTTCCCCAGAGGAATAATTCTCCACGTTTCCGCTGCACGCGATCTTTTCTGTCTCCGTTCCGGTAATATTGATTCCAAGTACATTTTCATAGGCATACGCACTGACATTCTCTGTATTTGCCTCAGCGATCGCCAGTTTCTGCAACTTCTGCAGCGTCTGCATATGATCCACAACGATATAATAAACCCCATCCATAAACGAAATAGCCCCTCCATTGCTGCGATTCTTACAGTATCCATTTTGCTGTACGGTAAACGTTTCTCCAAGAATCTGTATCTGATCTCCACACAATGTTTTCGTAGACTGGAACCGTTTTTCCCGGAAGATAAGAATTTTTCCGGCTTCTACCTTTGGCACATCCGCCTCTGTCAGCGTGTGATCCATCCGAAGGAAATTATCCCGCGTCAAAAAATACAGGCTCGCATTTGTCGGTTTCTGCCCAATCGTAAGAGAATCTTTCTCCAACGTCATCGCAAAATTCAGATACGAATAACTCTCACTGTCCGTCACGTTTGTTCCCGTATCCTCTATAAACTGTATAATATCCGAACTCTGCTCCGATACATTTTCCTTCACCTCAGAATAGCCGGTCTGCACGTTGATCTCATATGGATAGAGTATGTTAATCTCATCATCAAAACCCACAAACATACAGACCGTGGTAGACACCATGACCATCACCATCGTCGATAAAATACAGATGCTTGCCAGCCCCGCCGCATTCTGCTTCATCCGGTACATCATCGTCGATACCGCGATAAAATGCTTTTTTTTGTAATAAAATCCATGGGTTTTCCGCAGCAGCTTTAACACCGCAATACTGCCCGCCGTAAACAGCATATATGTTCCAGCGATCACCAGAAGCACTGCCACAAAAAACAGGCTGATCACTTTCATTGGCTGCTCTGTCGTAATGGCAATTGCATATCCCGCACCGAGACATACTACTCCTAAAATTGCCATAAGCCACTTCGTTTTCGGCTCCTTTTCCCCCACACTGCTGCCCCGCAAAAGTTCCACCGGATTTGCCAGTTTCATCTGCATCAGATTGTAAAAAAGCGTCATCATATACAAAATACCAAACACCAGCACGGTATTTTTCACGGCAGACGGCGGAACGGAAAATTCGATCGTCACCTGAATCCCCAGAATCCGGTAAATCAGCATAAGTGCCAGTTTGGAAAACAAAATTCCAGCAACAATGCCTCCGACGATCGAGACAAACGCGGTAAACACCGTCTCAATGGCAAGCACTTTCGCAATATGCCGCTTTTCCATCCCGAGAATATTGTAAATTCCCATCTCTTTTTTACGCCTTTTACTGATAAAGCTGTTTGTATAAAAAATATAGATATACGAGAAAACGCCTACCACAATCACACCAAACGACATGATTGTTGTAATATAAAAGGCTCCGCGCATTTTTTCAAGCCCGGCACTGTTGTTGATAAACATCATAATGTAAAACATAAGCACCGTGATCATTCCCGCAACCATATAAGGAACATACAGTGATTTGTTATTTTTCAGGTTGTTTTTTGCCAGCCGTACATACAGATTATTCATAGTTCTCACCACCTGTCGTCAGAACGGTCAATGTTTCCGAAATCTTTGCATACAATTGTTCATTACTCATGCTTCCGCGGTACAATTGGTGGAAAACTTCCCCGTCCTTGATAAAAAGCACCCGGTTTGCATGGCTCGCCGCCTTGGTACTGTGCGTTACCATAAGAACCGTCTGCCCCTCCTTATTGATCTGCGAAAACAGCGTCAGCAGGCTGTCGGTTGCCTTGGAGTCCAAAGCTCCTGTCGGTTCATCCGCAAGGATCAGCTCCGGCTTTGTGATGATTGCCCGCGCCACCGCCGCACGCTGTTTTTGTCCACCGGACACCTCATACGGATACTTCTCCAGAATATCCACAATGCCAAGTTTCTGCGCAATTGGATAAAGCCACTCATTCATCTGCTTATAAGGCACATTTGAGAGCACCAGCGGCAGGAAAATATTGTCCTTCAGCGAAAAATTGTCAAGCAGATGAAAATCCTGAAACACAAAGCCAAGATGCTCCCGCCGAAATGCTGCAATTTCTTTTTCCCGCACCGTCACAAGGTTTTTCCCGTTCAGCAGTACTTCTCCCTCCGTCGGACGGTCAAGCGCCGCCAGAATATTCAAAAGTGTTGTCTTGCCCGATCCGGACTCGCCCATGATCGCGACATACTCGCCTTCCTCTACCGAGAACTGGATGTTTCGCAGTGCCTGCACCTGATTGCCACCAAATCTCGTCGTATAAACTTTTTTCAGATTATGCACTTCTAAAATTGTCATGATTTTTACTCCTTATAAATCTGTCCTTTTTTCTACTGTTTTCATAAAAATAACTCTGTCCCTTTTTTACAATTTCAGAATAGCAAAAAACCGAAATGCAAGCCATTGATTTGTCTTACATTTCGGCTTTGTATCTTACATTTGTGTAAGATACCTGTTTTTACATCCCGAGTATCCATGTTATTTGTCTCCCACGTCAAAACACTTAATCTCGGACATCCAAATTATTTCTTTCAAATACAATTGTCACATCCGTACCTTTTC
>ERZ780086.459-NODE-459-length-10798-cov-3.51119_pt1 | contig 10798 bp, 10 predicted proteins | sample MGYA00511575_ERZ780086 | MGnify/ENA primary metagenome ERZ780086 (study PRJEB29588, sample SAMEA2161917) | human gut metagenome | biome: human gut; feature: human-associated habitat; material: faeces | place: Denmark | collected 2008/2010 ...
TGTTTCTCAAAACAGGTTTGATGAGATATTGGGAAGGTCTGGCAATAGTTATATCGAGATATTTAAAGCAGTAAATGAAGTATTGACAAGCGAAATAGCAAAGGACTTATATCAGAGATTGAGAAGTTATATGTGGAGAAGAAATATTCTTTCAAATGGTTCTTATGAATTTCTGTTTGAGAGATAAACTATGCAACGATAGTCTTCGGTATATAGATTGGAGTGTTCAAAATCCACCTAAGACATTGGCAGAAGATGATTTTCTATTATCAAGAAAGGAGATTTTCTTATTCTGCTGTAAATTAAATTTTGTAAAATCATCAGTTTTGATTCGTTGTTTTGAATATTCTTGGTAGATTATTACATTGAGGATATCTTGATGCTGATAACACTTGGAATTGTAAAGTCTTAAAATAAAATTCTAATTATTAATCAATATGTCACATTTTGTCACTGTTTGGCAATTATTAGTTTGTTTGGCTGTTGTCCTGGCCTTATATTTTCATCGTATTATTCTATTAATATTGTCTGCGCCAATGATAAGGTGGACACAGTATGTGATAAGGAAACGCCAGACAGGAAACCTACAACAGGGGGATATTGTGTTTCGTATTGCCAACAAATTTTCGTATATGTTTGATCGCCTGTTTCTCTATTGGATAGGTAATATACATTCACACCGCATAAGAATGTTTTTCTATAAGTACGTTTATTTGATGGACATAGCCGGTGAAGTAACTATGTATTACAATATTGAAATTCGTAATCCGTCGGGAATCAAGATAGGCAAGGGAACTATTATTGGTGAGAATGCGATTCTTGACGGAAGGGCTGGGCTTGAAATAGGCAACAATGTGAATTTCTCAAGCAATGTGCGCATTTGGACACTTCAACACGATTATCGTGACCCGGATTTTGCTTGTAATCCTGAACACTACGGACCTGTGAAAATTTGCGACCGTGCGTGGATTGGGCCGCATACTATCATTCTCCATGACGTAACGGTTGGAGAGGGGGCTGTGATTGCAGCAGGCGCTGTTGTGACGAAAGATGTACTCCCTTACACCCTTGTAGGGGGGGGGCCGGCAAAACAGATAGGAATCCGCCCGAGAGGGCTTCGCTACGAGTTTCATGGTGGTCATCCAAAGTTCCTGTAAGTCGCCGTAATCTACTTTCGTAATTATGGTAATGGAAAGTGAACTTATTTACTATATTCGGATAACCCTAAATGTGATGTAAAGTTAGGCTTTTTTCGTGTTTTTCTATTTTCCTTTAAATTAAGATTTTCTTCAAAAGAAAGGTAAATTTAAAGAAATCTCAAGTGGAACTTCGTTGCTTGGACACCATTTGCATTGATTTGTAGCGTGAAGTTGAGAACGGACCTATTTATAAAAGAGATGAATGAAGAAGGCAGTGAATATGAAGGGAGCATTTGGGTGTGGTGAAATGATGCTCAATATATACCTATATTTTTTATCGGCATAGGAATAATTGCAAATACGTATGAGGTCATACGTCAAGTAAAATATGCAAAAATCATATGCGTATGTTCGCTGGTTACGGTATTAGTTATGTATTGGGCAAATAGCCAATGCCCCATCGAAAATATCATGTCATGTGCTCTGCTAAAAAGTCTTTTGAGCGTTGTGCTTTTATTTGGTATAACCAATATGTTTATACTGATACTTCCTAAATTTTTATTGAAATCATTATCATGGATAGGATAATTCAGTTTGGAAATTTATTTGATTCAGAAATTATTTATATACCACAATAGCGAACCGTTATTCCCATTCTTTGAAGGTAGGATAAGTAATTTTCTTTGTATTTTTTTTCTGTGGTTATTGTGGTGATTTTATGTCTCATTTTAAGATGCTATATAGGTTCTTTCATAAAGACTCAGGCATAAAAGAAATAAAGGATGAGTTTTTTTTGAAAAAAAACATACAAAGAATAAATTATAAAAAATAATTTAATTATGAAAACAATAGGCTATGTGACAGCGGCCGATCCGTTTCATGACCGTAAAGCATGGAGCGGAACAATTTATAAAGTACGTGAAGCAATAGGAGAACGCAGGGTTCAATGTGTTTTGGATACCCGTACGATTGAGTTTCTTGCATAACTTATACGTGAAAATAAGTGCTTTTCGTTACGGTCGCCTTGTGTCGCGGAATATGGACAATGTGGCGGTCAGACTCCGTGCGGAGGGGATAAAATTTCCAGATGAAACAATCATCGACTATTATTTCTTTCTTGGTGATGCGCAACTGACGAAGCATCTAAACTTGTCGAAACCTGTCATCTATTATGCAGATGCAACGTTTGACTTGATGTGCGATTACTATTTCGACATGCCATCAAAAAGTTTGAGGCGTCAGGCTGATGCTAATGAAAAGATTGGCTTGAACAACAGCAGCATCGTTATAGCATCATCACAATGGGCTGTAGATAGCGCAACCAGTCACTATAACCAATCATCTGCGAAATGCAAAGTTCTTGAATTTGGTGCGAATTTGGATGATGAGGACATTGTGAAATCAGACAAATATGAGAAAGGAGATGTGCTGAATGTGTTGTTTTCCGGTGTAAACTGGGAGCGCAAAGGCGCAGCCATTGCCATTGACACGGTGAAGAAACTCATAAATACTGGCATAAACGCAAAACTGTTGTTGGTAGGTATTAAGCTCGATGACATTCCTGCCAATTATAGGAATTTGCCTTGGGTTGAATATTTTGGGTTTATGAACAAGAACATGCCAGAGCAGTATCAGCGTTATGTCGATGCTATAAAAAGATCTCACCTACTGTTGTTGCCCACATCGGCGGAATGTTCTGCTATTGTATTCTCAGAGGCAGCCGCTTATGGTTTGCCAGTGTTCACTTATGATACAGGTGGTATCGGCAATTATGTAATCGACGGATACAATGGCTACAGATTAAGACTTGGAGCATCGGCAAATGATTTCTCGGTGAAGATAAAGGAAACACTTTTCGATGGCAAATTAACGAAGCTAAGTGGAAATGCTTTACAGTTATATGCGGACAACCTCAGTTGGAGTGCATGGAGTAGGCGTTTCCGAGGAATTATAGAAGAATACGAAAATAATAAGTAATGAAGATTTCAGTAATAACTGTATCATATAACGCTGTCGATGTAATAGAACGCACGATACAGTCCGTTGCAAGGCAACGGTATGACGACTATGAATACATTATCGTTGATGGGAATAGCAACGATGGAACCGTTGATGTAATAAAACGCAATACCGATAATATAACGAAATGGATGAGTGAACCCGACTGTGGTATATATAATGCCATGAACAAAGCCGTGAGAATGGCTTGTGGAGAATATTGTATATTTATGAATGCCGGCGATATGTTTGCTACTCCTTTGGCTATGAAAGCAGCTTCTTTATTTCTTGATGATGATTTCGATGTTGTTACAGGTAGGGAAATATCGACAAAGAGTGGAAAGGTTATAGGTTATGTTGTGCCACCGACTGAAGCCACATTAAGCCATTTTTATAAGACAAGTATCAGTCACCAGTCTTCATTTATAAAGAGGTCGTTGTTGTTGGAATGTCCGTACGATGAGGACTTGCGGCTAGTGAGCGACTGGAAATTTTGGTTAAAGACAATCGTGTTGGGTGGAAAAAGTTATCGTTCTATTGATGTGGACATATCTATATTCAATCATGACGGGGCGACTTTTAATTCATACGGATTAGGCAAAAAGGAACGTTTGCAAGTACTCGAAGAATTGCTGCCTGTGGCGGTAAGGATGGGTTATGACAGGACTGTCGCAACGAATATGGTTGCAAAATTATGGCTCCGCATTCAAAGCAAATTATAAAGACTGCCGAGATAATGAAAAAGATGAAAACGGCAGGAGGATATTTCAATGTGATGGGAATAGATGGCATAGTTCCTGTTATTGGTCAATTATTATGTCTATTCGGTATTAGATGTGGTAAAATAATGACACAGAACTCGATAGCAAGATATATGAGTCGGAAATACCATGGATATATTGATAAAGCCTCTGAAATAGAGAAGGGAGGTTTGGGTTTTTATCCTATTTGGGTTTGTTGGTGGCAAGGAGAGCAGATGATGCCTTTAGTTCCCAAATTATGTTTGAAGCAGTTGAAAAAAAATGTGAATAACAGTCAGCGAATAGTTGTTCTTTCCGAGAAAAATTATAGAGACTATGTCGATTTACCTTCGTATGTTATTGAAAAACTAAATAAGGGTAAGATATCGATAACAAATTTTTCAGATGTACTTCGATATGCTTTATTGACAAAATATGGGGGACTTTGGATAGATTCAACTTGTTATACAACAGCTAACCTTCCAGACTTAAATAACATTCCGTATTATACTAGCAAACAGAGAAAGCACGATGACGCTACTTATATATCTCGTTATCGATGGGCTAGTTATTTGATGGGAGGCATGTCTAATCAGATTTTTGTGAATGAACGCAACCTCTTTTTTGAATATTTGGAGAAGGAAAATCGCTTTGTAGACTATCTATTATTGGATTATTTTTTGAATCTAATTTATTCCCAAAGTGGGACCTGCAGAGAGATGATGGATAAATGCCCATATTATAATGAAAATATATTGGAAATGGCAAGTAAATTGAATGATGCATATAATGATACATTGTGGAATACCATTTTGTCTATGGATACTATCCATAAATTGAGTTGGAAGTTGAGATATGATATGTATGATAAGAATACTGGTGGAATGACGGTGTTTGGTAAGATTGTAGATTTAGCCTGAAATTATAAATATACGATGTTGGGAGTAGCATTATTGGTATTGTCTTTGTTACTATATTTTTCAAAGAAAGGTAGGTTAATGTCCTATTTCCTGTATGTAGGTTTTCTTCTAGACGGATATGGTATTTTGATTGATCCTTTATTGGGAGGTACAAAAAATGGAGATTTGGCATTAGTCTACACTGTTTTGATATCAATATTAATGGTATTGAAAGGTAGATATCACCTGCCTTTCAATGCCACGACTTGTTGGTTTGGTATATTTCTTGCTTTTTTAATGTGCAGTGCAGTCTTTTCTTATTTTCATTATGATATTCCTTTATTCTACATAATTCAAGGAGGCAGACTCTATTTGTTGATATTGAGTTTGCCGATATTAATTAATATAAGTACGGTTAATGCGAAAAAACTTATTCGTATATTTGCAATAATGACTATAGTCATAGGAATAGTGGATTTGATACAGATAATATTTCAAATCCCTATTCTTCCTACTTATGATTTAATGTTTGATTCCTCTACAGGTCTTTATCGTTTTTTTAATTATCCCAAGTTTACAGAATTTTTCCTGCTGATTTGTATTATTTGTCCACGTTATTATGGGAAATACACCAAATATGTGATGGTAATGCTTGTTGTATGCCTTTTAGGGACTCTAGGACGTTCTTTGATGTTGATAACGTTGATATCAGTTGTTCTAACTCTGTACTTCTTAGGAAAAACTACTAAAATAGTCAGGTATATTTTAATTATTTCATTTTTCACATTGCCATTTTTATCAATAGTTATAGATCGTTTTTCTGGAGATTCAAACACAATGGGGGATATTCAGTCGGTAGTAAGTGGAAATATAGAAATGGTTGACTATACATCAGAAAAAGAAGGAACATTCACATATCGTATAAGTTGGGTGCTCGAAAGATGGATCTATTTGGTAAATCGTCCTTTTGGAGAACAGTTCTTTGGATTGGGATTGATATCAGACAGTTCGGAACTATCGAAGAAAATGTATGATTTTGTTGTAAATATTATCTTTTATGAATCGAATATGGTTCAACAATTGAGAAGTCCAGATATTGCTTATGGTACAATGTTGGCGTATCTTGGATTTGGTGGGTCAGTTATTTATCTGATATTTTATTGGAAGATGATGATAGCTTTCTTTAGGAAAAGAACTGAGAATCCTTACTTCTTAGTCATTACAGTATTGATGATTACGGGGGTGGCTTTATCTTTATTCGGAGATTCTTTAAGTAATCCTTCTGCTTTTGCATTACATTATATCTTATTAGGTTTACTATTTAAAAATATCAACATACAAGATGAAAGCATTATTTATAACAGGAACCATTAATGATAATGGTGGAGGATGTGTTATTGCTAATCGCAATAAACAATTGCTATATCAATTGTTGGGCAAAACAAATGTAGAAATATTTAAAGTTCAGAGGAGACAGGAATCCTTAAAGTCTGTTATAGAACGATGTGCTTTCGCTTATGTAGTAGGGATGAATGGTGAAAATGTCAATTCTATTTTACGAAAAGCCGAGAATATGGATTTGGTATGGATTGATGGTTCATGTTATGGTACTATAGCTAAAGAATTAAAACAAAAAAATTATAAGGGGCATATAGTGACATTTTTTCATAATGTAGAAAAATTTTTTTGTAAGCGCTCTTTTGTGAAGCGTCTTTTATATCCTGTTTATAATGGACCATTGATACGGTCGGAAACGAATGCTATTATGTATTCCGATGATATTGTGACATTAACAGAAAGGGATGCTGCTTATGTTAAAAGAGTCAATAATAGGTCGAAGGTTACAATTTTACCATCATCTATGGAAGACAAAATGGAAAATGTGAATGGATATGTGGCACAGACTTTACTTGTAAAGGTAAAATGTCCTCAATTACTTTTCGTTGGCAGTTATTTTTATGCCAATGTAAATGGATTGTCATGGTTTATAGAAAGAATACTTCCTCAAGTGAATGCAAAATTAATTGTGGTGGGTGCGAATATGGATAAGTTGTCATTCAAGAACAATGAAAAATTGGAAATACATGGATTTGTTGACGATTTAGGTGAATATTATCGTAATTGTGATGTTGTGATTGCTCCAATCTTTGAGGGAAGTGGAATGAAGACCAAGACAACTGAGGCATTAATGTGGGGTAAATACATTATAGGTACTAATGAGTCTTTTTGTGGTTTTGCCATTGATGACTCTATTGGCTTGATATGTCATACCGAAGATGATTTTGTGAAGGGTATAAACCGAATCTCAAATGAAGGAGTTTGTAGATTTAATGTTGCATCACGGAATTTATATTGCAAAAAATATTCAATAATTAGTTCTATGGAAATAATGAAGGGGATATTGTATGATGGTTAAAATGCTTTTAGGGTTGGTGAAAAATATATACTGTTGTTTGTCTATTATGGTTTTGCCCAATATCTTCCCAGTTCCTATTTACCTCTAATAGGAAGACTGTTTAATTTAATTAGAATATTGTGCGTGAAAGGGATTTTCAAAAAGTGTGGCAAAATTTCCACAATAGATAGGTGCGCATATTTGGGGAATGGATTTGATGTTGAAATTGGCGATTATAGTGGTATCGGTGCAAATTGTTTTTTACCTAATAATATTAAAATAGGTAAGTATGTTATGATGGCTCCTGAAGTGTTTATAGCAAAGAATAATCATCGATTTGACAAAACTGCTACTCCTATGTGTTTTCAAGGTGCTTCTGAAAATGGAATTACAATAATAGAGGATGATTGTTGGATTGGAAGAAGGGTGATCATGACTCCAGGTAGACATATAAAAAAAGGTTCCATTATAGCAACAGGTTCTGTTCTGACTAAAGATTTTGACGAGTATTCTATAATTGGTGGAAATCCTGCTAAGTTAATTAAGAAGAGAATATATAAAATGGAGGAAAAATGATAAATGTTTTAATGTGTGGCTCTGTTCTGTCTGTGAAGGGAGGGATGGTGTCAGTAGTCAAAAACTATCTTAATTATAAAGACTGGGAAGATGTGGATATAAGATATATTCCTACTCATATTAATGCAAATAAATATGTTTTGGTATTATATTTTATGTGGGCATATATTAAGATATTATGTTTGGCTTTAATAGGTAAGGTTGATATAGTGCATTTACATACGGCAGAACGTGGTAGTTTTTTCAGAAAAGCATTCTTAGTTCAAACATTTAATATTTTAGGTATTAAAACAGTGATGCATCATCATGCAGCAGAGTTTGAACTGTTTTATACAAGCCTTTCTGAAAGAAGAAAGAAATATGTTAGACATATCCTTGAATTGACTGATTTAAACATAGTATTGGGTGAAGAATTTGCCCAGTTATTGAGAAATAAAGCTTCCAAAGCTAAAGTAAAAGTTTTATACAATGCAGTTGGTACCTATTCTTATAATCCATATAATAAGGATGCGAGGAACATTCTTTTTCTTGGGGTGCTCTGTGAACGTAAAGGGGTATATAATTTGCTACAAGCTATAAAGCTACTAGATCCTCAAATAGATAAAACTATAAAGTTATATTTATGCGGAGATGGAGAAATGGAGAAAGTAAAGCAAATGATAAAAGAATTGGGTATTAGCCATCGCATCGCACATTTAGGCTGGATTGTGGGGGAACAGAAAAAACTTTTTATGGCCAATGCAATGGTTAATGTCCTACCTTCTTATAATGAAGGATTACCCATGACCATTCTTGAAACAATGGCTTATGGAATTCCTAATATTAGTACAAGCATAGCTTCTATTCCAGAAGTATTACATAATAATGACAACGGTTTTTTGGTAAAACCTGGTGATATTGATGCTTTAGCCGAAGTTCTGAAAAAAATTATAGAGAATAGTTCTTTGAGAGAAGAGTTTAGTCAAAAATCCTATCAACTAATAACTAAATCATTTTCTCTTGATAAAAATATAGAAATTTTAAAGAGCTATTATAAATCTCTCATTTAAATAAAACTGTTTTTTTATGAAAAAAGTAATGTTAGTTTTCGGCACACGTCCGGAAGCTATAAAAATGGCACCCTTAGTCAAGGAGTTTCAGTTACATGCTAATGAATTTGAAACCATTGTATGTGTAACAGGACAACATCGTGAAATGTTGGATCAGGTTCTTCAAATATTTGAAATTCAGCCGAATTATGATTTGAATATAATGAAGCAAGGACAAGACTTATATGATGTGACGGCTCGTGTTTTGATAGGTATGCGTGACATTCTTAAAATAGTTCAACCTGATGTGGTTTTGGTGCATGGAGATACAACAACTTCTACAGCCGCAGCTTTAGCTGCTTTCTATCAACAGATTCCAGTAGGGCATGTGGAGGCAGGTCTGCGTACACATAATATTTACAGTCCATGGCCGGAAGAAATGAATCGTTTGATTACCGGACGTATTGCCAGCTATAATTTCTCTCCGACTTCATTGAGTAAACAGAATTTATTGGATGAAGGTGTTTCAGAAGACAAAATAGCAATTACAGGTAATACCGTGATTGATGCACTTCATATAGTAGTGGATAAAATAAAGAATGATGGAGAACTGGATGCCTCTTTGGAAGATGTTTTAAAAAGAAGCGGTTATGATGTAGGGCGTCTAGTCAATGGCAAAAAGTTGGTTCTTATAACAGGACATCGGCGCGAGAATTTTGGTGATGGTTTTATTTCAATGTGTCAGGCAATAAAAGCATTAACGATAAAATACCCGGATGTGGACTTTGTTTATCCCATGCATCTGAATCCCAATGTCCGTAAACCGATTCATGAGGTTTTTGGCAAGAATCTGACAGGGTTGGGAAATATGTTCTTTATAGAACCATTGGAGTATCTTTCATTCGTCTATTTGATGGAAAAGTCCACAATTGTTCTTACTGATAGTGGTGGTATTCAGGAAGAAGCTCCGGGTCTTGGAAAGCCTGTTTTAGTGATGCGTAATACAACGGAGCGTCCGGAAGCATTGGAGGCAGGAACTGTGAAACTGGTGGGTACTGATTATGACAGAATAGTAACCGAAGTTTCATCATTGTTATCTAATAATGTTTATTACAGCCAAATGAGCAAGGCGGTTAATCCTTACGGCGATGGTAAAGCCTGTGAACGTATTGTAGATTTCTTAAAGGATAAATGAAATGAGAGCGATAAAAGTGGGTAATGTCAATGTATTTCCGTTTCGGGATATGCAGGAACTGATGGATTATACAGCCAATGACAAGAAACTGTTATTGTCTCTGAATGCAGAAATTATAATGAAAGCAGAAGGGGAAGTGGCTGATATAATTAATTCCAATATAGGATATGCGGATGGTTATGGAGCTATAAAAGCGATGTGTCGCAAGGGTGGAAAAGAATTAAAGCGGATTCCCGGTTGTGAATTGTGGCTTGAACTGATAAAGAGATATCATTCATCGAAAACTTTTTATTTGATAGGAAGTACGGAAGGTACAATATGTGCGACAGTAAAGAAATTGAAGGAGCAATATCCGGATATTCAGATTGTGGGATATCGTAATGGTTTTATCAGACAAGCCTCGGAAAAAAATGCCTTGTTGGATGACATGAAAAGCAAGAAACCTGATTTCGTTTTTGTAGCTATGGGCTTTCCGATGCAGGAATTATTGATGGATGAACTGTATAAGGTTCATGCGGCAACTTATTTGAACTTAGGTGGAAGTTTTGATGTATTTACGGGTAAAGTAAGCCGAGCTCCTAAATGGATACAAAATATGGGGATGGAATGGTTCTATCGTTTCATAACTCATCCTAGTCGTTATAAGCGCCAAATTGTGTATTTACAGTTTCTATGGGCTTATTATAGGAATAGATTATGATTAGAAGAAGGAAGAACGTGCAGAAAAGGCTTCTTTTAATCATCCTTTTTCTTATAGACAGTATTCTATATGTCTCTTCACAGGCACTATACGGTACAACGGGACTTCTTCATGCCCCCACTGCCGAG
>ERZ780086.468-NODE-468-length-10627-cov-3.97886_pt1 | contig 10627 bp, 5 predicted proteins | sample MGYA00511575_ERZ780086 | MGnify/ENA primary metagenome ERZ780086 (study PRJEB29588, sample SAMEA2161917) | human gut metagenome | biome: human gut; feature: human-associated habitat; material: faeces | place: Denmark | collected 2008/2010 ...
CAGCTCTTCGTTTAAGACCTCGTAATCCAGAACGTCAACCATTGTGCCGGGCAGATATTCGGTATCGCCGCTTTCCTCGATGCGGATCTTCTTCAGCATCTGACGAACGATAACCTCGATATGCTTATCGTTGATTTCTACACCCTGCAGACGATATACACGCTGTACTTCACGAAGCATGTAATCCTGTACGGCACGCACACCTTTGATTTTTAAGATATCATGTGGATTTACAGAACCTTCGGTCAGTTCATCACCGGCTTCAAGTACGGCACCATCCATGATCTTAATACGTGATCCATAAGGAATCAGGTAAGTCTTTGTATCTCCGGATTCCGGATCTGTAACGATGACTTCACGCTTCTTCTTGGTATCCTTAATGGTAGCAACGCCGCCGAACTCTGTAATAATTGCAAGTCCCTTTGGCTTACGTGCCTCGAAAATTTCCTCTACACGAGGAAGACCCTGTGTAATATCGTTACCGGCTACACCACCGGTATGGAATGTTCTCATGGTAAGCTGTGTACCAGGCTCACCGATGGACTGTGCGGCGATAATACCAATTGCTTCACCAACCTGTACCGCCTGACCGGTTGCCATGTTGGCACCGTAACATTTCGCACAGACTCCCATGTGGGAACGGCAGGTAAGAATAGTACGGATCTTCACACTGGTGATCGGATTTCCGTTCTCATCAACACCCTTATTCACAACATCCGCTGCACGGCGAGGTGTAATCATATGGTTTGCTTTAACAATAACGTTTCCGTCTTTGTCACAGATTGTCTCACAGGAGAAACGTCCGGTAATACGTTCTTCCAGACTTTCGATTTCCTCCTTGCCTTCCATAAATGCCTTAACGATCATTCCCGGAATCTCACGATTTGTTCCTGCACAACAGTCAGACTCACGAACGATCATATGCTGGGATACATCAACCAGACGTCTGGTCAGGTATCCGGAATCGGCCGTACGAAGTGCGGTATCGGACAGACCTTTACGTGCTCCATGCGCTGACATGAAGTACTCCAGTACGTCCAGACCTTCACGGAAGTTTGACTTGATTGGCAGCTCGATGGTTCTACCGGTTGTATCGGCCATCAATCCACGCATACCGGCCAGCTGCTTGATCTGTTTATCAGAACCACGGGCTCCGGAATCGGCCATCATGAAGATGTTGTTGTACTTGTCAAGTCCGGTAAGAAGTGCTGTTGTCAGCTCATCATCCGTCTCTTTCCAGGTCTCTACAACTTCCTTATAACGCTCTTCTTCTGTGATAAGACCACGCTTATACTGACGTGTGATCCGGTCTACCGTATTCTGTGCCTGCTCGATCATCTGTGGCTTCTGTGGTGGCACTGTCATATCGGAAATTGATACGGTCATGGCAGCTCTTGTGGAATATCCATAACCCATTGCCTTGACATCATCCAGTACTTCGGCAGTCTTTGTCGCACCATGAATATTAATAACCTTCTCCAGAATCTGTTTGATCTGTTTCTTTCCAACATGGAAATCAATTTCCAGCTTCAAAGCATTCTCCGGGGTACTGCGGTCTACAAATCCCAGATCCTGCGGAATGATCTCATTGAAAATCAAAAGACCAAGTGTTGTCTTGATAAATCCGGATACTTCTGTTCCGTCAGCCATAGTTGCCTTACGGTATACATAAATATTCTGATGAAGTGTAATCTCTCCATTCTCATACGCAAGCAATGCCTGATTCATGCTTCCGTAATGATATCCGAACAGATCCATCGGCTTACATAATACCCGACGGTTATTGTCTGTTGTATCTTCAAACCAGATCAGATCATACAATCCGATCTCACTCTTTCCTGTCTTCGGGTCCGGTGTGGTTGCTTTCTTTAATTCCTCAATATCGTTATACACTTTATCGGAAACAGCAACTGCATCTTTTTTATCCTTATAATCTGCCAGTTTGTGCATAGTCAGATAGTATACTCCGAGGACCATATCCTGGGAAGGAACGGCTACCGGACCACCATCAGACGGCTTCAGCAGGTTGTTTGGTGATAACAGCATAAAACGGCATTCTGCCTGAGCTTCTACGGACAGAGGAAGATGCACAGCCATCTGGTCACCGTCGAAATCGGCGTTGAACGCGGTACATACCAGCGGATGAAGCTTAATTGCCTTACCTTCTACAAGGATTGGCTCGAACGCCTGAATACCAAGTCTGTGCAGTGTAGGGGCACGGTTTAACATAACCGGATGCTCTTTGATTACCTCTTCAAGCACATCCCATACCTCCGGCTGAAGTCTTTCTACCATTTTCTTGGCGCTCTTGATATTATGAGCAATTCCTTTAGCTGCCAGTTCTTTCATAACAAACGGCTTAAACAGCTCGATTGCCATCTCTTTTGGCAGACCACACTGATAGATCTTAAGCTTTGGCTCTACACAGATAACGGAACGTCCGGAGTAGTCAACTCGCTTTCCTAACAGGTTCTGACGGAAACGTCCGCCCTTACCCTTTAACATATCAGACAGAGACTTCAATGCTCTGTTTCCAGGACCGGTAACCGGACGTCCACGACGGCCATTATCGATCAGGGCATCAACCGCTTCCTGTAACATACGTTTCTCATTGCGCACGATAATATCCGGTGCACCGAGATCAAGCAGTCTTCTCAGACGGTTGTTACGGTTAATAATTCTACGATACAGATCATTCAGATCAGATGTTGCAAAACGACCACCATCCAGCTGAACCATTGGACGTAAATCCGGCGGAATAACCGGGATAACCGTCATGATCATCCACTCCGGCTTATTTCCGGACTCACGGAATGCTTCTACAACTTCCAGACGCTTGATAATACGTGCACGCTTCTGTCCCGTTGCATTCTCTAACTCTGCTTTCAGCTCTGCAGAATCTTTTTCCAGATCAATCGCAGCAAGCAGTTCATGGATGGCTTCTGCTCCCATGCCCACACGGAATGCACTTCCGTACTGCTCTCTTGCTTCCTGATATTCTGCCTCAGAAAGTACCTGCTTGTATGCAAGAGAAGTATCTCCTGCATCAAGCACAATATAAGAAGCGAAATAAAGCACACGCTCAAGTACACGCGGAGATAAATCAAGGATCAGACCCATACGGGATGGAATTCCCTTGAAATACCAGATATGGGAAACCGGAGCTGCCAGCTCAATATGTCCCATACGCTCTCTACGAACACTGGATTTTGTAATTTCTACACCACAGCGGTCGCAGACAACACCTTTATAACGAATCTTTTTATATTTACCACAATGACATTCCCAGTCTTTCTGCGGTCCAAAAATTTTCTCACAGAAAAGACCATCCTTCTCAGGCTTTAAGGTTCTGTAATTGATTGTCTCCGGCTTTTTTACTTCGCCATGAGACCACTCACGGATCTTCTCAGGTGATGCTAATCCAATCTGGATCGCATCAAACTGCATTGCCTGATTCATGTCCTTTTTATTTGTTTCTGGCATTTATGACACTCCTTCCCAATTACTCTTCATCATCAAGAACTTCTTCTGCGTCATCAAAGAGATCATCAGCATCGCCGAAATCTTCATCATCGTTATCATTTTCCGGTTCTACATTGACAAGCTCTTCATTCTCGGAATCGAACTCCTGCTTGGTAAATCCGTGTTTTTCAAACGACTCACTGTCTTCAAATGCATAATCTCTGTCATCTCTGTCATTTCCAATGATGGCATTGATATCGGTATTTCCGTACTCACTGGTTTCAATGAGTTCTACTTCATTTCTGTCTTCGTCAAGCACTTTGACATCCAGACCAAGAGACTGTAACTCTTTCAAAAGTACCTTGAATGATTCCGGAACACCCGGCTCAGGGATATTCTCGCCTTTGATAATAGCCTCGTATGTCTTTACTCGTCCTACGACATCATCGGACTTAACAGTCAGGATCTCCTGCAGAGTATATGCAGCACCATAAGCTTCCAGTGCCCATACCTCCATCTCTCCGAATCGCTGACCACCGAACTGTGCTTTACCACCCAGCGGCTGCTGTGTAACTAAGGAGTAAGGACCTGTAGAACGTGCATGGATCTTATCATCAACCAGATGATGCAGTTTCAGATAATGCATGTGTCCGATTGTGACTTTTCCGTCGAAGTATTCTCCGGTACGTCCGTCACGCAGCTGAACCTTTCCGTCACGGGAAATCGGAACACCCTTCCACAGACTTCTGTGTGCACGATTCTCTGAAAGATAATCCATAACGTCCTCTCTCAGAGTATCTTTATACTTATCGTAGAAGTTTTCTTCTCCGTCTTCTGCTTCCTCTGCATCAAACGGCATGTTTACATAGTCATTTGCAAGTTCCAGTGTATCCTGGATATCAATCTCTTTTGCGCCATCGAATACCGGAGTCTCGATATTAAAACCAAGTGCCTTCGCAGCAAGGCTTAAGTGAATCTCCAGCACCTGTCCGATGTTCATACGGGAAGGCACACCCAGAGGATTTAATACAATGTCAAGTGGACGGCCATTTGGAAGATATGGCATATCTTCTACAGGTAATACACGGGAAACGACACCCTTGTTACCATGACGTCCGGCCATCTTATCACCAACAGAAATCTTACGTTTCTGGGCAATGTAAATACGAACAGACTCATTTACACCAGGAGATAACTCATCGCCATCTTCTCTGGTAAATACTTTGGCATCTACAACAATACCATATGCACCATGCGGCACTTTCAGGGAAGTGTCACGAACCTCACGCGCTTTTTCACCGAAGATTGCGCGAAGCAGTCTCTCTTCTGCGGTAAGCTCTGTCTCTCCCTTTGGTGTAACCTTTCCTACCAGAATGTCTCCGGCACGGACTTCGGCACCGACACGGATGATTCCGCGCTCGTCAAGATCCTTTAATGCATCATCACCGACACCCGGTACATCTCTTGTAATCTCTTCCGGTCCGAGCTTTGTATCACGAGACTCTACTTCGTATTCCTCAATATGGACAGAAGTATATACATCATACTCTACCAGACGCTCACTCAAAAGAACGGCATCCTCGTAGTTATAACCTTCCCATGTCATGAAGCCGATCAGCGGGTTCTTTCCAAGTGCCAGCTCACCATTGGATGTAGATGGTCCATCAGCGATCACCTCACCCTTTGCTACTTTCTGTCCCTTGAACACGATTGGTCTCTGGTTGTAGCAGTTGGACTGGTTGCTTCGTGCAAACTTTGTCAGAATATATTCTCTGCGATTTCCGTCCTCCTCACGTACTACGATACGATTAGACTCAGAACTCTCCACGATACCTGCTTCTTTTGCAAGTACACAGACACCGGAATCGACCGCTGTCTTTGTCTCCATACCGGTTCCTACTACAGGTGCCTCGGTGGTAAGAAGCGGCACTGCCTGACGCTGCATGTTAGATCCCATCAGTGCTCGGTTTGCATCATCGTTCTGCAGGAACGGAATCAGTGCTGTAGCAACGGAGAACACCATCTTTGGAGATACGTCCATGTAATCGAATGCAGTCTTATCGTACTCCTGCGTTTCTTCACGGTAACGACCGGATACGGAATTACGAACAAAATGTCCATCCTCATCCAGTTTTTCGTTTGCCTGCGCTACATGGTAATTATCTTCCTCATCCGCAGTCATGTATACAACTTCGTCTGTAACACGAGGATTGTCTTTATCTGATTTATCAATCTTACGGTACGGAGCCTCAACAAATCCGTACTCGTTAATTCTTGCGTAGCATGCCAGAGAGTTGATCAGACCGATGTTTGGTCCTTCAGGCGTCTCAATCGGGCACATACGTCCATAATGGGAATAATGGACATCTCGTACTTCGAATCCGGCACGGTCTCTGGACAAACCGCCAGGTCCCAATGCAGAAAGACGTCTCTTATGTGTCAGCTCACCCAGTGGGTTGTTCTGATCCATAAACTGTGACAGCTGGGAAGATCCGAAGAACTCTTTTACCGCAGCCGTAACCGGTTTGATGTTGATCAGACTCTGTGGGGAAATTCCCTCAAGATCCTGAGTTGTCATGCGCTCACGAACCACTCTTTCCAGACGGGAAAGACCGATACGATACTGGTTCTGTAACAATTCACCGACAGCACGGATACGACGGTTTCCTAAGTGGTCAATATCGTCATCTGTTCCGATGCCCCACTCCAGATGCATATTATAGTTGATGGATGCGAAGATATCCTCTTTTGTAATATGCTTTGGAATCAGGTCTGCAATATCTCTCTTAATTGCAGCGATACGCTCTTCGAATGTCTCGTTTTCTTCCATAATCTGCTGCAGAGTCGGATAATATACCAGTTCTGTAACACCAATAGCCTTCGGGTCCTCAATTTCAGGAATCCAGCTTCTGATATCTACCATCATAGAAGAAAGAACTTTTACGTTACGTGTCTCTGTCTGAATCCAGAGCGCCGGAACTGCAGCATTCTGAATCTGATCTGCCAGATCACGGTCAACAGTTGTGCCTGCCTCTGCAATTACTTCTCCGGTAGAAGGATCCAGTACATCCTCTGCCAGAACCTGTCCGTTGATACGGTTCTTTAAAGCAAGCTTCTTATTAAATTTGTAACGTCCTACTTTTGCCAGGTCATATCTTCTCGGATCGAAGAACATGGCAGTGATCAGACTCTCCGCACTTTCTACGGAAAGCGGCTCACCCGGACGGATCTTTTTATATAACTCTAATAAACCAGCCTCAAAACTTCCCTGTGGCTCACGCTCTGTGATCGCCGGGTCCTTCTGCAGGGATGCCAGAATCTTTGGCTCCTCGCCAAACATGTCAATGATCTGCTGGTTGGTACCTACACCAAGTGCACGAAGCAATACGGTAATCGGCACTTTACGGGTTCTATCTACTCTTACACTGAAAACGTCATTGGAGTCAGTCTCATACTCGAGCCATGCACCACGGTTCGGGATAACAGTACATGAATAAAGAGTTTTACCCACTTTATCATGAGCAATTCCGTAATAGATACCAGGGGAACGAACCAACTGGCTGACGATTACACGTTCTGCACCGTTGATAACGAACGTACCTGTCTCTGTCATAAGAGGAAGATCACCCATGAAAATTTCATGTTCGTTAATCTCATCTGTCTCTTTGTTATGAAGTCTAACCTTGACTTTCAAAGGTGCTGCATATGTCGCATCTCTCTCTTTGCATTCCGGGATTGTATATTTCACATCGTCTTCGCACAGTGTAAAATCGACGAAATCCAAGCTCAGATGACCACTGTAATCCGTGATCGGGGAGATATCTGCAAATGCTTCTTTTAAACCTTCATCCAGGAACCACTGATAAGAATTCTTCTGGACTTCGATCAGGTTTGGCATCTGCAAAACCTCTTTCTGTCTTGAGTAACTCATACGCAAGCCTTTTCCAGCCTTGACTGGACGTATTCTGTTTTTCTCCATTGACGTTTCACCTCTCGTTTTTATTTCAATCTAGTTTTTCCTAAAAAAGAGCATGGAAATGCCTAGTGCACCACAATAGTGCAACTTATACTATACAACAAAATCAAGGGAAATGCAAGAATTATTTTTGAGAACTTTTTCAGATAGAAAGAGGGGATACAGCTAAATAAAATAACCCAACAGAAATGCAAGCATCTCTGCCGGGTTATTATTGGTTTCTCGTCGCTTACGCACAGACTACTTTAATGTAACCTTTGCTCCTTCAGCCTCAAGTTTAGCCTTAGCGTCTTCAGCAGATGCCTTGTCAGCCTGCTCCTTGATTACCTTAGGTGCGCCATCAACAGCGTCCTTAGCTTCCTTCAGTCCAAGACCTGTGATCTCACGAACAACCTTGATAACCTTAACCTTGTTCGGTCCAACTTCTGTTAACTCTACGTCGAACTCAGTCTTCTCTTCTGCTGCTTCAGCAGGGCCAGCTGCTGCTACAACAACGCCAGCTGCTGCAGATACGCCGAACTCCTCCTCGCAAGCCTTTACTAAATCATTTAACTCTAATACGCTTAACTCTTTGATAGCATCGATAAACTCTGCTGTTGTTAACTTTGCCATGATTATTTCCTCCGTTATAATTTTATTTTTAATAATTATTCTGCTGCTGGTGCTTCCTCAGCCGGTGCTGCGTCTGCTGCTGCATCTGCTGCGCCACCCTTCTCTGCGATCTGATTAAGAACGCGAGCAAGATTTGTGATAGGTGACTGTAAGCTTCCAAGTAATTTGGAAAGAAGTACTTCTCTGCTTGGTACACTTGCGATCTGCTTCATTCCCTCTGCGTCATAGTATGTTCCTTCTACAACGCCGGCCTTGATCTCAAGGCTTGGAGCCTTCTTTGCGAACTCTGCCAGAACTCTGGCTGGAGCTGTAGCATCTTCTGTAGATACTGCAAATGCGTTAGGTCCTTCCAGGACATCCTTTAAGCTCTCGAACTCTGTTCCCTCGATTGCGCGGTTTACTAAAGTATTTTTGTATACTTTGTAAGTTACGCCAGCTTCTCTTAAATTTTTACGAAGCTGTGTATCCTCAGCAACTGTAAGTCCACGGTAGTCAACTACTACAAGTGACTGTGCGTCCTTAATTGTTTCAGAAATCTCCTGAACGATCGGCTGCTTTAATTCTACCTTTGCCACGATCCATTTACCTCCTTATTTTATTTCTTGCATATAGCGTGAGGTATAATAAAAACCCTCCGCCTTACAGCAGAGGGGTATCATTCTTTATGACGATTATCATCAAAAATTCCCTCGGTAGGTGGATTTCCCTTTACGCTGTCGCAATATGCGATAGCACCTTACTGTCTTCGGCAATATGCTTTGTTATTATAATATGTTCTTATGCGGATGTCAAGTATTTTCCGCATTTTGCTTGTGTAAGTCTGATCATACATTTCATCAGGAACCGTTTCCGGTTCCCGACTTCTGATTTTTCTATTACTGAGCAATCTTTACAACGTTAAGCTTTACGCCAGGTCCCATTGTAGAAGTTAATACAGCACTCTTAATGTACTGACCCTTTAAGCTTGAAGGCTTAGCCTTGTTGATTGCGCCCATAAGAGACTGGAAGTTGTCGTTCAACTGCTCACTTGTAAATGAAGCTTTTCCAACTGGCACGTGGATAATATTTGTCTTGTCCAAACGATACTCAATCTTACCGGCTTTGATGTCATTAACAGCTTTGGTAACATCCATGGTAACTGTACCAGCTTTTGGGTTTGGCATTAAGCCCTTCGGTCCAAGGACACGTCCCAGACGTCCTACAACACCCATCATATCCGGTGTAGCAACTACAACATCGAAGTCTAACCATCCCTCGTTCTGGATCTTCGGAATTAATTCCTCTCCTCCAACGAAGTCAGCTCCTGCTGCCTGTGCCTCGTCTACCTTGGTTCCCTTTGCGAAAACCAATACCTTAACGGTCTTACCTGTTCCGTGTGGCAGTACAACCGCACCACGGATCTGCTGCTCTGCGTGACGTCCATCACAGCCCGTTCTAAGATGAAGTTCGATTGTCTCATCAAATTTCGCTGTGGCATTCTTCTTTACGAGGTCGATTGCTTCAGCAACATCGTACTGAGCACTTCTATCGTATGCCTTTACAGCGTCCTGATATTTCTTTCCTCTTTTCATGAAATATAAACCTCCTGGTGGTAATATCGGGTGGGAAATCAATTACCCTCCCACATTTCTTCTTAAACTTAGATTAGTCTACTACTTCAACACCCATAGATCTTGCTGTACCAGCGATCATGCTCATGGCAGCTTCGATATTTGCAGCGTTTAAGTCAGGCATCTTCAGCTCAGCGATTTCCTGAACCTGTGCCTTTGTAATCTTTGCAACCTTTGTCTTGTTTGGTTCACCGGAACCAGACTTGATCTTGCAGGCTTTCTTGATCAGTACTGGTGCAGGAGGAGTTTTAGTAATAAAGCTAAAGCTTCTGTCTGCATATACTGTAATAACTACAGGGATAATTAAGTCGCCCTGATCGGCTGTCTTTGCATTAAACTGCTTTGTAAACTCAACGATGTTTACACCGTGCTGTCCAAGTGCAGGTCCAACTGGAGGAGCTGGAGTTGCCTTTCCAGCAGGGATCTGCAATTTAATGTATCCTTCTACTTTCTTTGCCATTTGGAATTGCCTCCTTAATTTGTTTTCTTAACATCTGCGAAACTTACTTCTACCGGTGTCTCGCGACCGAACAGCTCTACATTGATTGTAACTGTCTGCTTGTGATAATTCATAGCTGTGATAACACCGACTGTATCCTTCCAGACACCGCCGATAACGACTATCATGTCACCCTCAGCAAAATCAACTACCACGTTTTCCGTCTTAATACCCAAAGGTCTCATCTCGGCTTCTGTGAGAGGAACCGGTTTGCTTCCCGGACCTACAAATCCAGTTACGCCTCTGGTATTTCGTACAACGTACCATGTATCATCATTCATAATCATATGAATAAGAACATAGCCTGGAAACATCTTCTTGGAAACCTGTTTACGAACACCGTTCTTCACCTCTGTGACGTCCTCAAGCGGAACACGCACTTCAAGGATCTGGTCCTCAAGATGTCTGTTTTCGATTGTTTTGTCAATATTAGCTTTGACTTTGTTTTCATAACCTGAATAGGTATGA
>ERZ780086.469-NODE-469-length-10593-cov-2.36241_pt1 | contig 10593 bp, 18 predicted proteins | sample MGYA00511575_ERZ780086 | MGnify/ENA primary metagenome ERZ780086 (study PRJEB29588, sample SAMEA2161917) | human gut metagenome | biome: human gut; feature: human-associated habitat; material: faeces | place: Denmark | collected 2008/2010 ...
GAACTATCTCTGTATTAAACAATATTGGTTTTACGCTCATTCTTCATTCCTCCTTAATAACTCTGGATTGTCAAAGATATTGCCGATAACTTCATATTTCTTGCTATTTACCTCGCTAAGACCATATAATGAGACAGAATTAAGTTCTAACATCCAAGACCCCTCTTCATTATCCCAAACAACTCTGTATGAATTATGTTTATTTTTCATAATATCATTTTCGTAAATCAGCTCACCGTTCTTATCTCCCGAGCCTGTGCATCGGCAGATTGTGGATGGGTCTATCAAATACTCACCGCTATCATTAGCGATATAGCGTTCTCCACTTAAAAATCCAACTACCCAAGAACCATCTAAATGGTTATTATCTGGCAATACATGTATATGTTTTGCTTTAAATAAATATCTATCTTCCATATTTTTCCTTTCTAATGCCTTGATATCTCTATCTCACTATTCAATACTGAATTAAGTTCCTTGCTAAGCAAATCAAGCTCACGCTTCACTAATGATTGTGCTTCATTTATCGCAGCTATCACAGATGTACTGTTTAATCTTTTATCCTTGATACCTAATGTCTTGCAATTCATGTATAGTGTTTCTCCACAACCGAATAGTGTGTGAACACATATATTTAATCTTTTGTTTTCACCTCTGTAGATAGTTCCTGTTTCAACCGGTTCTCCATATTTTGCATTGCTTATATACTTCATATTCTCTCCTATTCTGCTTCTGATTGAAGCCAATCCCTAACCTCTGACACTTTATGCATCGAAATTCCGTTTTCAATAGTCTTAACGCTACCCTCTTCATAAGTTTCAATCGAACATATAAAATCAAGCAACTCTTCATCCGACATATTCCTTATCCTGTCGGCATTGGTCTGTCTGCTATCGCATCTGCAACAAGGCTCATTATCTCTTGAATTGCTGTTGTGCTGACAGTTGCAAGTGTGGCTAGTTTCATAGTTCTGTGTGCTTGCCACTTCTTCAAAAAATACCATTGGATATGAAGCCATACAATTAGCTGTCATAGGGTCGTGAATTTCTGTAACCACTACCTCTTTTCCGTCAATGATATGCTTTGAGCCGATAGGGAAATCATGTTTCAATTCTTCCCTTGATAGCATATATTCTTTTACAATCATTTTTCTCCACCTCTCAATTCTTTCAGTTTTGCTTCTGCTTCGGATTCTCCTAATTCAATACCAGCAAGACATCCACTCGCATAAGCTTCTTCATAGCACCTATCAATAGCCTTGTAAAATTCATCACAAAACAACTCTGTCAACGGACATTCAGAGCACTTGCATTCTTTATGATGGCAAGTTGCTTTAGTGTGAACACATTCTCTGCGTTCTGCTTTATCATCAGCAAGTGGCAATTTAACAAGTCTGCCCTGTTCCTCTGACTGCTTGTATTCCTCCCATTTGTCGACATCTTCATCAGTAAGAAGCCGTGACTTTAATGTGTTATTTGCCATATCAATGTTTGGGTGCTTCTCAAGCATTGATACCACTCTCAGTAACAAGCCATCGCAATCCCCATATACCTTGTTAAGCCGTTCCTCTAAATCCTCGTAATCAGCTAACTTCTGTAATACTTCGTACCTAGTGTTCTTCCACTTGACTGCATCGGCACTTGGCGCTGCATACACGGCAACTCCATTAGAACTTCTTCTCGTTAATCTATCCATTTCTGCCCCTTTCTACCACACAGGGTAATAATTTCCTTTATCATCCGCAACCCAATAACCTGTGCTCCAAGTATCAGTTAATGGGTCGTAGACTTTTCTGCCTTTAATCATCTAATCATCCTCCAAGGTTAGGCATTACACATTCCCATACATAATCATCATATTCAGTTTCTTTATCCTCTTTTAAGTTGCCGTTTTCGATAAGGATATATCTGCTAAATTCCATACCTCTTTCAAATGCTTCTATTTTTATATCCACATTGTATGCTTTGGATAATTCAATGTATGGTTCACTTTCTACGCCCCAAGCTGCTTTAAACTTCACAGCAATACAGGCATTTCCATCTTTTCTTTTCCAGACATTTATGTCGTTTGGCTCAACAAAGTTTCTGTGGGTACCTTTTATATATGCAGTCTTTTTAACATATATAGTTCCATCTTCTCTGTCTATCTCAATGGCTTCTTTGTCAAGTTCTTCTCTCACATCAAGTTCTGGTTCTCTAATGATTACTACTTTCCAAACTTGAAGATTGTCAGCCAGAAGATTAAATACATCTTCCTGCTTTCCTCTGATTTTTAACATTCCCTCGCACCAGTTCGGCATATCAATTCTCCTTTCTAAAACGGACACTCACTAGGATTTTTAATCTTTCAAAACCGACATATCATACCCACTTTCAATAAATTCCAATGTTTTAGCATGATTGCACCTATTTCCAAGATATGTACAAATCTGCTCCATATCTTTCTCGGTAAAGTCTGTTCCCAAAAAACTGATTTACACCGCCAAGTATAAATCTGTGAAATTCGTCATTGCTCCGTTTAGTGTTATATGGCTCAGTCTTGTGTGCAGGTCTTGATAGCCATTCCAACATTTTGCACTTTACATCTGTTTCATTTTCACAATCTTTTAATCCGAAATATGTATTGCTTCTAATATGTGCTATAAACTCTGCGTTGTGGTTTATAACGCTATTAGGAAAACAATTCATCAACTTTGTGACTATATCCCAACTAATCAAAACGGACATTCATCTCCTTTCCTTTAATTATCTTCGTCATAAATCTTGACACCCAACTTTTCGCCAAGCCAGTCAAGGCCTTTTCTCGTCAGCCAGTACATAGCTCCGCCATATCTATCTTTCTTACCTCTGCATGCATAACCGCTTTCGCACATTTCATTCCATATCTTGCAATCATCAGCACTTGCGTCATAGTAGTTTCTGTATGGCTTGTAGAAGAATCTCCCATGCCTTTTATACGGCTTTCGGTAATCTAAGCCGATTGCGTGCCTTGCTAATGATACGCAATATTCTTCATTTAAAATGGTGGTTCATCTCCTTTCCTTAAAATCCAACTCTTACCCTGTTCTGCAACATCTACATTCGCCCCATTTACGGCATTTTTCATCTTGGCAATAAAACTGTCCTTATCAGCATTTTCGCTTGATAAATGGCACATTATGACGTTCTGCAGGCTGTCTGAATCGTTAGCCTTGACAAAATCGCAAGCGGTATCAATGGATAAGTGACCTCTGAAAACGTGATTAGCTTTCGGATTGTCGGTATCAACTAAATCCTTGTCATAGTTCACGCCTAAGAGAACGTGGTTTATGTCATTAAACTTCCACTTGATTAGTTCACAATCGGTTATGTAAAGCATTCTTCCCATTTCCTTGTGAGTAATCAGAAAGCCATATATCGGGCAAGGTTCGCCATTTGCGTCTGTATGTGTCCAATTCCCGTCCGATGTCTGTAGTGGAAACGGATAAATTGTGAATCCGCCATAATTCTTCTTGTTATAGCTTCTTTGGTATGGTGCAAATACTGGCATTGACATTTTTTTTAAATTGTCTAATGACTTGCTGTGGTCAAGGTGTTTATGGGTGCATAACACACCCACAACATCTTTGACATTCCAATTTAAGCCTTTCTTAATCTCCTTAATCGGTATTCCACAATCAAGGATAAGCGTTTCTCCACTGTCGGAAGTTAAGGTGTAGCAGTTCCCTGTACTTCCTGTTGCAATACATTTAAGTTTCATTTAAGTACTCCTTTAATACTTAATATTCATATTTCCGTGTTCATTTACCCAATCAATAGCTTCTGCATATGTAACACCGTTGTTCTTCAAGACATAAAGCAGATTATGAAATTTAGGGTGTGTTTCTTTCAGCCTTAAAAATCTGCTCTCTTTCTCTAAATGACATCCAAATCCACATAGGACACAGCCAGTTCTTTGGCATCCAGTCGTTTTCAGCAATGGCCTTTCCTTGTCAAAAACCCCATAATCTGCAAACGACATCTGATTTTCACATTGTCCCATAGCTTCATAATCTGTAACCACTTCGCCATAAACAGAACATATAGGAAGATTATTCTCCTTGATATATAAAAGCACATCTTGTTCTGTCCAAAAAGTCATCGGCTTACTATGAGGATGTTTCACATCAAATGCGTTACATCCCTCTTGCATCCATTTTTTGGCTCTCAATGAACTTTCACTTGCCATAGTCGCTATAATTGGCTTTCTGCCTGTTTTCTTTTCGTAATCGTGCGCAGGCTTTTTCTTCATAATGTCGCAGCATAAGTCGCTTATTTCAAATGGTGCATCAAGAAAGAATTTGTATTTTTCTTGATTAAACTGACTATAATTGCCTTTACTATCTGTCAGTTCTCCATTCAGCCTGCGTAACCTATATTCTGAACCACTAGGGACAACTCCCATCTGCAAACTCTTGTGCTGTTCGTTCTGCTTGTTTATTCTCCTGTCTATTCCTAGCAGATCTGCCATATAGCAAGCATACGGAACTGTCTGTCTGTCTGCCTGTCAAGATTGTGTTATTAGATTTTTGGCCGTCAAGGTATTTAACATATTTTCTCGCACCGCTTACACAATTTGACACTTCCTTGCTAATCATTGGAAAACCATACTTTTCACAAACTTCTGCAAATGAAATCTTAGGTCTCAAAATCACAAGGTTATCAAAAGTCTGTGCAAACTCCTTTAACTCTGGATATTGTGTCGGAACATCTACGAACACAAACGGAATATTTTTATATCCGCAAACTTCTCTGATTATATGCCCTAAAACTGTACTATCCTTGCCACCGCTAAATGATAGATACACTCCGTCTTCGCCAAATTCATTAACCCAGCTTCTTATTCTCTCGGCTGTCATTCTTACTTTGATATTCAGCGGTAATGCCTGCCATTGGTATAACTCCTGCATTGTGTGTTTCGCCATACTCACACCTCGATTTCATCATCCTGTGGAAACTGAAAGACAGCATTGTTAATAAAATCTACTTTTGACGGCTGATTGTCCGCTCTTATCATCACACCGCATTTCTTTAATCTTTCAAATTCCGTTGCTAAATCTTCTGAAATAGCGACATTCTGCATTACGATAGACATACCGATATATGTTTCTCTAAGCATTTCCATAGCCTTAATTGCCTTTGCTTCGGAAGAATATTCAGCTAACTTTGTGCCAATCGGTGATGATGAATTGCGGCAATAGATATATGCCACTTCTAAATCTTTATATTTCCCACTAGACATAGATAATGAAAAATATTCATAAGGAACATCTATTGTTCCATCCTGTGAAATTGCTCTCATACTCAATCTCCTATTCTGCCTGCATGAATGGTGGCAATGTGCTGTCTGCCTGTTCTTCGGTTGCTTCTGCGACTGTGGTGTCAACTACATCTGCCTTATCTTCTATAAACTCAACAGTATTAGCATTTTCGGCATTTTCCGCCTGTGCAACCTGATATACCTCGTCCATTTCTATCTGTGCCTGCCTTGCCATAGGGTCATAATTCTTAGGGTATTTCCTCGTTGCATTGTTGCACATTTTTCTCTGTATCATGCTCTCCGGAGTATCAAGCCAAGCACCACTTATAAAAGGTCTTGCAATCTCACATTCAAGCATTTCATCAACTGTCTTGCACGCTCTTAAAGCATTGAGGACTTCCTCCTTCTTTTCCTTTATTTTTGCTTTCTCTTCCGGTGTAGCATCGTAACGTGTTCTTGCAACTTCCTTGTTATACTGCTTTTTAGTTCCGGTAATTACCTCAAATGTTTCATTCATCATATTCTGTTTAACGTGAGCCAAAAGATTGACCTTAACACTGTCTCTGTCCGCAGAGAGATAAGTTACTGTTCCGTCCATCAGCTTAACAGGGTATACAACCCTTACCGCCTTATCGGAAACGCTGTTCTCCTCCCACTCCGGTTCCGTCACGGTAAGCCCCTTGTGCTTAGGTGGTATGTATTTATCTCCCTCTTTTACTATCCAATATGGATAAACCTGTTTGACATCTTTTCCGTAATTAGTAAGTAGGGAATCATAACCACTGCCTTCAATTCCCATTTCGACCTGCTGCTGCCAAATTTCTTTTCCGTCGGCATCTTTTCCGATGTTCACATTTCTCAACTGAAAATAGCATTCTCTCGGATATGCGCTTGCATTAAGTTTAAGGCTTGCGCAACGCTTAACAATGCCTCTCAAATTGCTTGTATCAAGGCTACCCATATTAACCTTAGGATTGCTCTTAACAAGGTTAAAAATGCTTGTCATTGCTTCCATAGCACACTCTTTAGCGTAATCATCCATATCCATTCCACAAGCCTTATAATCGTCAATAATAAGACCTGTCATAGCATTACTCCACTCACTTAATGAGGTGGTAAATGCTTTCTTCTCTGCAACTGCTGTATTCTCTGCCATAATTTTTTCTACCTTTCTAATTGATTCATTTTAAATGTTCTATTATTCCTCTGATTTAAAGATTGAAGAGGAAAAGACACAAACTGGGCGAACACTGTAGTAGTCATCACAATAGCGCATAATGATATTGCCAGACGAAGTAACAGTGACAGTAACAGTACTACTCCAGTTATTATCACAAGCTGTGCCCCAGGGCGTAATCAAACGCCACCAGTAATCTTCTGTGTTAGGGATAAGGCTTCTGTACTTGCGGTATTCGTCAACCGTGAGAAGTGATACCTTGTCCTCGCATTCGCCATACTCAGTCTGCCCATCAAGTGAAAGCAAATCTCGCTTAAATGAGGCAATATTCTCTTCTCCTATCTCATCGGTAATCTTCTCGACAAATTCTGTATTGAGATATTCTCTTAACTGGCTCCGAAGCCAGTCATTAGAATTTTCATCAAATACCATCTTGTCTGCAAGCCTGTCCGCAAGGCACATATAACCCTCATCTGTAATATCAAGTATCTTCCAGTTAAGCCCTGCAAGCTCAAAGGTCTCTCCGACCTTTGACCCAGTAAAACGCTTTCTTGCCTTAACCTTAACATTACCTTCAAGCGCAGCTACCTTATTGCTTAATTCGGTTATCTGCTCCTGTAACATCTTCATTGTCAATGTAGCCATAATTGTCATTCTCCTCTCGATACAAAGATATTAGATTTCAAGATACAAACTGGGCGAATGCCGTTGAAGGAGTCATAGCTGTAGTAGCTGAAATCGCCAGATGGATGAACAGCGGCTATTGCGTACAGATAACCTCTTTCTTCCGTAGACCAAGGTGTGCATGTCCACCACCAATCGCCTAAATCCTTATTAACAAGTAAAACATTGTACTGCCTTGCTTCATCAAACGTGATAGGTCTTACCTTGCAAGTGCAAGGCTCAAACTCATGCTGCATATCAACTGAAGTTAAATCAACAATATGCTCGACAAGATTATCTGCTCCCAATTCAGCTTCAATAATAGGCTGTATATCGCTCTCAATAACTTCCTTGAGGTTTGACTTGCTGTAATCTCGTGTATCTTCATCAAAGACAATACCCTTTGCCATGAAGTTCTTAGATATTACCTTTGTAGCCCCATTCTTCTGTTCAAGCACAATGAAATCATGCTCTCCTATCTTGAATACCTCGCCCGGTTTAAACTTCGACAACTGTACCCTTGTTAGCTTTTCAGCTTCTTCTAACTGCTTAACAAGCTCTCTTGCCATATCTAACGCCTTACTCATTCTTCCTATCCCTCCATAATCTCTAAATTCTTATATTTACTATCCACAATGAGCATAATTGTCTGTCCGTCAACCATCTGTGCAACCTTGCTCTGATTGCTCTCGTCAAGGCTCTCCGCATCATCAAGCCATACTGGGCAAGTAATGCCACTAATCTTCTGGATAGAATTGCAAATGTCAACCCTGCCTAAAATCCTGTTGCCCTTGTTGCTCATAGTTGTTAAAATGCCCTTTCCGTCTACAGTAGGTATGCAACAACTCTTGTAATTGCCGTTCTTGGCATATTCAAACAACTGCCACTTAACTAACTCAAAATGGCTGTTTACTGCTTCTGTCAAGGCTTCATTCTTTGCCTTGTCCAGTTCATCAAGCAAATCAAGGATTTTCTCAGCATTGGCTTTATTCTGTTCCTGTGTACGCTGTTCTACCCTTAATTCTTCAAGTCGCTGTTCGTCTCTCTCTGTGTTACTTTCAGCTATCTTTCGCTCACATTCTGACAACTGCTGCCTAAGCTCACTTTCCTGTGCCTTTAATTCAGTCTTGACCGCCGATATGTCATTAGCCTTGTGCATAGCCTGTTCCTTTTCGGCTATCTCATTAGCAAGTGCCTTGTATTCTTCTGAATCGGCAATATCAATCTCCTGTGGTAATTCCGTCAACTGCTCTGCAAGAATTTCAATAGCTGTATTCAGCATTCCAAGACTTTCCTCATGCTCCGGCAACTCTGCTTCGAGGTCTGCAAGTGTTTTCTTCTCTTTGCTAAGTCTGTCAGCATAAAGGTTTCCGTTATCCGTAATAGTTTTTAACGTGTCTGCCTTGTGCTTCTTGAAGTCGGCTCTCAACTGTTCTTTCTTGTCCTCACCGTATTCACTGCCACAATAAGGGCAGATAAGAATGTTTTCGTCAAACTGGCGGTTATTCTCCTCAGTCCACTTCTTACGCTCTGCATTGAGATAGTCGGTTATGCTCTCAATGGTTTTCTTTGACAGCTCAATGCAACGCTCTGTCTCGCCGATAGTCTTTTCTGTCTGTTCAATAAGAAATCTCTTGTCAGAAATCTTGTCCTCAATCTCTCGCCTAGCCTTAATATTGTCCTCGTTAGCCTTGCGAACCATATCACTCTGCTTGAACTTCAAATCAAGGATATCGGCACTAGCCTTATCATATTCAGCCAACATCTTGCCAGTGTCCGTCTGATTAGCTATGCAATTACTTATCTGCTCCTTAAGGCTATTTCTGTGTAATTCAAGGTCAGATATTTCAATAGCCTGTTTAAGCTGAATATCTCTTTCCTTTTCCTTAATCTGTCCGTCAAGAATAGGCAAATCCTTTGTAATCTTGGTCTTGGTAGCCTTATTCATAGCAGATAATTCTTCTGCTGTGTATTTCTCCAGCAGCGGCACTAACTCGGCTAATTCAGCCTTAGAACGTGCTATATCAAGGTCTGTCACATTCTCAACAAGACTAAATAAGTATTCTCTCATTTCAGCCGGCTTCTGATTAAGAAATGCGTTGATGTTACTGCACATCTTAAACACGCTCATATCAATGTCAAGATATGTGTTGAAGTCCTTTAATGTCTTAGGCACATCATTGACAAAATACTTGTTATCATCCTTGTAACCGCTGCCATCCTTGCTGTAAGTACGTTTCTGCACTTTCTTCATAGTGACTTCTTTTCCGTCTGCATCCAGTACAAGCTCGACTGACACGTCCATATCATCAACCGATACTCCGTCAACCTCACGCCTGACAACTGGGTTATCTTTCAACTCATAATCACAGTTAAACAAGCACCACAGATATGCCGTGGCTATTGTTGACTTGCCGACACCGTTCTTCGCCATGAGCTTAGTAATGGCGTAAAAATCAAAATCCTTACTTGCGTAACACATGAAGTTCTCAACCCTCATGTTCAAAAGCTTAATATTCATTCCTCTTAGTCCTCCTTCTGAACGGCTCCTGTAATCTTGCCGTCCTCAATCACAACCTCCATGTTTCCGGCTGCACATAATATCTGCAATTCATCAACATACATTGCGTTCAAGTCTGTGATAATCATTTTCGCTTTCCTCCTCTTGTAAATTTGTCTATGATTTTCTTTTTGTCTCCGTCTTTGCCGACAAGATAAAAATAAAAATCTGTCTCCTTATCAAGCATCCAGTCATTAGCATTAAGCCCATGTGAAGATACTATGATTTTCTGTTCTCTTGTCAGTCGCTTAGGCTGCTTCATTCCCTTACTCTCACTCTCCATTCTTCCCACACACCGAAAGTCAATGCGTCAGCGTGATTCTCAAAATATATGTCAATCCTGTTACCCTTGATTGCACCGCCGCAGTCCTCAGCAACAAATGTTCCGATTCCCTCAATATCCACCATAGAGCCATAAGGAATAATCGTAGGGTCTACCGCTATGGTAACACCCTCAACGGCATAAGTTCCTGTTGCAGTTATTCGGTCATTCTTTCCACAACACTTCTCGCAACCGCAATATGCTGTAAGCGTGAACGTCTGCCATTCGTCCGATGTTTCCTCAATAGGACCATATATCGGCTTCTCTATGTAGTTGAGTGTTTTCGGTGAAACATATATGCAAATTGCACACAAGATACTGCCTAGAATTGACATTACTCCTCCTTACATTCAACAATCTCGCCATTACGCATTGTGTAAAATGTATCTTCTTTGATATTATCTCCATCAACTCTTATCATCTTTGCTCCTTTAAGCGTCCACAAATCCTGCGTCCAGTAGTTACTCTCGTCACCCTCCCAATCAGCCAATACAAGATAAGAACCGATAACTCCTTTTGCTTTACCGTGATAACCCCATGCCACAGCAATACTGTCTTTATCGTCTGCGGATGAAGCTCCCTTGTAGCCTGTTG
>ERZ780086.478-NODE-478-length-10427-cov-3.78122_pt1 | contig 10427 bp, 7 predicted proteins | sample MGYA00511575_ERZ780086 | MGnify/ENA primary metagenome ERZ780086 (study PRJEB29588, sample SAMEA2161917) | human gut metagenome | biome: human gut; feature: human-associated habitat; material: faeces | place: Denmark | collected 2008/2010 ...
CGGTTTTGTTTTTTGAGTTTCTTTTCACTCTCTTTCTTCTCTTTTTCCTTTTGCTCTATCTCCTCCAGTTTCTTTTTGATGTCTTCCTCACTCATATTCTTCCCTTCAATTTTTCCGGAAGGGCTAAGGAACAGATTGGCAGGCAATGCTTGTATGGCGAGCTGTTTGATGGGCGCTGTGTTCCATCCGGAGAAATCACAACTCTGTTCCCACTTCAGGGTATCTCTTTTGATTGCTTCTTCCCATTCCTTTCTGTCGATATCCAAGGAAATGCCCCAGAGTGCGAATAGCTTGTTCTTTTCTTCTTTCTTGTAAATCCGGCGCAGGGCAGCGTTGGCTTCCATGCTTTGCGGGTCCCAAGATGCCCAAAAATGTATCAACAGATATTTGTCCTTAAAGCTAGTACGGCTGATTTGTGTGCCTTTGGCATTGGGCAGGTTGACGTAAGGGATGGTTTTCCCGACGGATACCTTCTCTTCTTCTTGGATAAGGTCAAGCAGTTCGTCCACATATGGGCGGTCTTTCAGGCCTCCGGTCATGTGTTCTGTCATTTCTTTGATTAAGGAGAAGTCCGGTTGCGGTTTTTGCACGAAATATTTCTCCAGCAGATAGATACTTACCAGTGAAGAAGGATGGCTGTTGATGAAGGCTTCTGCTTTTTCTTCCAATGCTTTCTCCGAGGGAGTACTCAAACCTTTCAACTCTTTCTGAAAGGCGGTCAGTTCTTCATTGGGAACATTCCCCGTGATTTCCAGTGAAGTAAGTTCGGCGGCAGAACCTTTTATCTTTATGTTGTCTCCTTTGTCCAGGTAAAGCGGATATTCCGTACCGTCACTGAATTGCAACCATGTAGAGGCAAGTGTGTCGGTGGTGAGGGTTGCAGAGAACTTGTCATCCTTGACAAGCAGAGTGTCCATACGGTTATAGAACTTGTCCGTACCATATATATAAAGGGTATCATTCCCCAGCCCTTTGATTTCACCATTTAGGTAGACTGAATTTGTATTTTTGCTGCCGCAGGCAGACAATATAATAAGCAGAAGGTATGCAAGATAGATTTTCTTCATTCCGGTTCTTTTTCTGATACTTCGTCGCGAAAATACTTCTTTTTGGTGTGAATAAAAAGAAATGCCCGACATATTTCTATGCCGGGCACGTTCTTTTCAATCTAACCTTTATTATTTGATGATATTCATAAAGTCAGTGTTAGTGAAGTATTTGGCGAATTCCAGGTCAGAAGCAGCCTTCTTTGCCAAAGCCGGTTCTTTTGCAATGGCATTCTTCAGACTGCTGGTTACCATAGATGTATTGTTGGTTCTTGCGCCAAGTACAGCCATCAGGTAGTCAGTATAAGCGTCTGGTCTTTCGATAGCAGCCAGTGTGTTCTTAGCCTTGTTGTAGTCCTTAGCCAGGATTTGTGCCAAAGCAGCGCTGTTAGTCTTAGTGTCGCCAAATGAGCTGACAGCCTTGTCGTACTGTCCTTGAGCAACATACAGATTACCCAATGCCTCGTTCAGTTCCTTAGAACCGGAAGCCTTGCTCAGATAGCTTTCTGCTGCTGTTCTGTCGCCCTTGGTCAAGGCAATCAGACCGAGATTCATGTTTGCTTCAGGAGCATCCTTGATGGAGAGAGCTTTCTTGAAGTAGCTTTCAGCCTTGTTAAGATCACCAGCCTGATAAGCCAGTTTACCTAAGTTGTTGTAAGCACGGAAATCGTTCGGGTAGATTTGAGTAGCTTTTGTGAAGATGGCTTCTTGCTTGGCAGCATCTTTAGTCAAGGTGGTGGCATACAGCAATTCTTCGATGTTCAGCTGCTTGGCGTCGCTGTCGGCGAGGTTTGCGATTTCTTCGTCAGACTTACCGATGATTTCGTAGTTCAAAGTCAGGCGTGAACGACGCAGTTGCGGCAGGATTTCGTCAGCCAAAGTCTTATAAACAGAAGAGATGTTCTTGATTTCTTGTTCTCTTTGTTCAGGATCCTGATACATGGAAAGAACGCGAAGAATCAATTCTTTATCTTGGATGTTTGATTTGGATACCAGTTCCTGGAAGCCTTCCCAGTCCTGAGCCGTATACTTGGTGTCTACTGCTGCATTGATTTTTGCTTTCTTCAAATCTCTGTTGATGATTTTAGCCGTGTTGTCCTGGCGGTTCTCAGCCCGTGTAGTATTCAAGCCTACACCACCATCGGGAGAAGCGTATGCGGAGATTTCGATGTTGCTGATTTTCTTGTTTTCAGCTTCGTCTATGTTTTTCACTTCTTTGCCGAATTCTTTGGCAGTCTTCAATTCGCTGGCGCGTACGTTGGCTTGTTGAATCAAGAACATGATGTTGGCGTCATGCTTTTCTTTGATGATACGTTGGAAAGCGTCGTCACCATTGGCGGGGTTAGCGCTGCCCAATGTTTGTTCCAGCATCTCAGAAGTGGAGATTACACCATCAGCTACTTTTACAGCAGGGATAGTGACAGTCTTTTTGCCTACTGTAGCCTTGAATTCCAGATACAGTTCGGATTTGGCCATTTCCGGTACATAGTCGAAAGATGTCTTCATAGTGTAGCTGCCGCCCATCTTGTAAGAGATAGTCTGGTCGTTACCTTCTACTTTTTCGCCCTGGAATACAGCAGACTGGCCTTTGGCTTCGCCACCGTTCCATTTCAGTACGGGGGTTACTTCTACCACAGCCTTCTTGTTGAAGTACTTTTCGGGGAATTTTCCGTTGATTGTAGCGGGAACTTTACCACCTACAGCCTCTAGAACTTGAGGAGTTACGGTGAAATAATCTGATGACAATTCACCCATCTTTTTGCTGCACGATGTCATTAATGCAACAATCATTGCCATTAAAAACGGCAGATACAATTTCTTAGTCATTTTAGGTATAAATTAATTGTTTGTAATTGAAATTTGTCTATTCCATTTTAGTGTGCTGTTTGGGCATGGACACAACAACGCAAAGATATTAAATCCTATTACAGTTTGTTAACTCGCGCAGCAATTTTATCATAATTTAATGAATTTCCCGCTCTTTGCGGTACTTTATATTGCGGGGATGATGTTCTATGATTTCACTGCGCAATCTGTGCCGGTCAATATGTGTGTAAATTTCTGTTGTAGCGATAGATTCGTGACCCAGCATACTTTGTATGGCGCGCAGGTTGGCGCCTCCTTCAAGCAGGTGGGTGGCAAAGGAATGGCGGAAGGTGTGCGGACTGATGTTTTTGGTGATGCCGGCCTTCTTCGCCAGTTCCTTGATGAGATGGAATACCATGATGCGCGAGATATTTTTGCCCCAGCGTGCCAGGAATACATAGTCCTCGAAGTCCTTCTTGATTTTCCAGCCTCCATTGCGGTCCACGAACCAGTTCCTTATCTCCTTGATGGCACGGGACGATATGGGTACAAGGCGCTGTTTGCTGCCCTTACCTTCTACCTTGATGAAGCCTTCGTCGAAATACAAGTCGGAGATTTTCAGGTTGCACAGTTCCGATACCCGTAGGCCGCAACTGTATAGAGTCTCGAGGATGGCCCGGTTGCGTTGCCCCTCGTTTGTGCCTAGGTCAATGGCGGAGATGATGCGGTCTATCTCTTCCACTGTCAGTACTTCTGGAAGCTTGAATCCGATTTTGGGTCCCTCCAACAGTTCGCTGGGGTCTCCCTCCAGGTAGTCGGCCATGACGAGGAAATGGAAGAATGACTTGATGCCCGACAAGATGCGTGCCTGCGAGCGGGGATGGATGCCGATGTCGTGCAGTCCGGAGGCAAAATGCTGCAAGTCATCCAGGGTAGTGTCAAGGATAGCGATACCCTCTCCTTCCAGAAAGTGCAGCAGCTTCTGTAAGTCTGTTTGGTAAGCATCCACTGTATTGGGTGAGAGTGCTTTTTCCAGTTTCAGATACTGGTGGTACTTTCTGATTATCAGCGTTTGTTTCTCCTTATTCGTGGATTTTTCTTCTGATTTCATTTCTTTTTTCTACCTTTGCTTCGCGAAAATAGGCTGCATTTCAGCAAATTGCAAATAAATTTGCATCTGCTTTCGGTTTGCACTATCTTTGCACCGCAAAGGTATAAAAAATTGTGTTATGAGGATACAGATTATTAACGGCCCCAATATAAATCTCTTGGGCAAACGTGAACCTTCCATTTACGGTAGCGTTACTTTTGAAGACTACCTTGCCGAACTCCGTAAGAAATATGCGGATGTACAGATTGACTATTTCCAGTCCAACATTGAGGGAGAGCTGATAGACAAGATTCAGCAGGTAGGTTTTGATGTGGACGGCATCATTTTGAATGCGGGTGCTTACACCCATACGTCCATCGCTCTGCAAGATGCTATCCGTTCGGTCACTTCTCCGGTGATTGAGGTGCATATCTCTAATGTACATGCCCGCGAGGCTTTTCGTCATGTGTCCATGATTTCCTGCGCTTGCAAGGGTGTCATTCTCGGTTTCGGGCTGAACTCCTACCGTCTGGCCATGGAGGCATTAAAAGATTATTAAATAAAATAGGTATATAGATTATGTTATTGAAGCAAACGAAGATTGTCGCAACGATTTCTGACCAGCGCTGTGATGTTGATTTTATAAAGCAGTTGTTCGATGCAGGTATGAATGTTGTACGTATGAATACTGCACATCTTGGCCGTGAAGGTGCCGAGAAGTTGATTAACAATGTGCGTTCGGTTTCCAACCGCATCGCTATCCTGATGGATACGAAAGGACCGGAGGTCCGCACGACGGTTCTGGCTGAGCCCATTCCTTTCAAGGCGGGCGACCGCGTGAAGGTGGTAGGCAACCCGGAGCAGGAGACTACCCGTGAATGTATCTCGGTATCCTATCCCCATTTCGTCAAAGACTTGAATGTGGACGGCCATATCCTTATTGATGACGGTGACTTGGAGTTGGTTGTTGTAGAGAAGACCCCCGACTACCTGCTCTGCGAAGTACAGAATGAGGCTACTCTGGGCAGCCGCAAGAGCGTCAACGTTCCCGGCGTCCGCATCAATCTGCCTTCTCTGACTGAGAAGGACCGCACCAATATCCTTTATGCCATTGAGAAGAACATAGACTTCATTGCCCACTCCTTTGTGCGCAATAAGCAGGATATACTCGACATCAAGGCGATTCTTGACGCTCATAACAGCGATATCCGTATTGTTGCTAAGATTGAGAACCAGGAAGGCGTTGATAATATCGATGAAATCCTGGAAGTAGCCGACGGTGTGATGATAGCTCGCGGTGACCTCGGTATTGAAGTTCCGCAGGAACGTATTCCGGGCATCCAGCGTGTGCTTATCCGCAAGTGTATTCTTGCCAAGAAGCCGGTGATTGTTGCCACACAGATGCTTCATACCATGATTTCCAATCCGCGTCCCACCCGTGCGGAGGTAACGGACATTGCCAATGCCATCTATTATCGTACGGATGCCTTGATGTTGAGCGGTGAAACCGCCTATGGAAAGTATCCGGTAGAAGCGGTGAAGACGATGACCAAGATTGCCGCCCAAGCGGAGAAAGACAAGCTGTCTGACAACGATATCCGTATTCCGCTGGACGAGAACAGCAACGACGTGACTGCGTTCCTGGCCAAACAAGCGGTAAAGGCTACCACCAAACTGAAAATCCGTGCAATCATCACCGACAGTTACAGCGGCCGTACTGCCCGTAACCTTGCCGCTTTCCGTGGCAAATATCCGGTATTGGCCATCTGCTACAAGGAAAAGACCATGCGGCACCTTGCCCTTTCCTACGGTGTGGAAGCTATCTATATGCCCGAACTTGCCAACGGGCAGGAATATTACTTTGCAGCCTTGCGTCGCTTGTTGAAGGAAGGCCGTTTATGTCCTACGGACATGGTGGGCTACCTGAGTAGCGGTAAAGCCGGTACGCGCACTTCTTTCCTCGAAATCAACGTGGTGGAAGATGCCCTGAAACATGCTGAAGATAGTGTGCTGCCTAACAGTAACAGATACTTGTAGGATAAGGGATTAAGGATAAGGGGTTAGGGATTAGCGGTTAATGATTAATTAATAATTGTGCGCAGAACTAACCCCTAACCCCTAATCCCTTATCCCTAACCTATAATCCATTAACAAAGTGACGATTGACGAATACATTTTGCAGCACATTGATGATGAGGGCGATTATCTGAAAGCGCTCTATCGCGACACGCATGTCAAGTTGCTATATCCCCGCATGGCTTCCGGACATTTGCAGGGGCGTATGCTCAAGATGTTTGTCCGGATGATTCGTCCCCGGCAGGTGCTGGAGATAGGGACTTATAGCGGATATTCCGCACTTTGCATAGCAGAAGGACTGCCAGAGGGCGGGATGCTGCATACGTTTGAAATCAACGACGAGCAGGAGGACTTCACCCGTCCGTGGCTGGAGAATTCCGATTACGCGGATAAAATCAGGTTCTACATCGGTGATGCTTTGGAGCTGGTACCGCAACTGGACCTCACTTTCGACCTTGCCTTTATTGACGGAGATAAGCGTAAATACATAGAGTATTATGAAATGGTGCTCGCCCGCCTTTCCGGCGGTGGATATATCATTGCCGACAATACCTTGTGGGATGGCCATGTGCTGGAAGAACACCCCCATCGCACAGACCTGCAAACAATCAGTATCAAAGCCTTCAATGATTTGGTGGCGCGGGATGCGCGTGTGGAGAAAGTCATTCTTCCCCTGCGTGACGGATTGACGATTATCCGTAAGAAGTAACTGTTTTTTATCTTTTTCTCAGCAGCCGCTTGCTGAGGTATCTCACCGGATACCATACGGACAAGAAGCCTACAGTGATGACCGTTAAGAATACCAGAATAATATCCGTGGCATGTACACTTACCGGATAAGCGTCCACTACAAAACTTCCATTGCCTCCCCCCAATGAAATCAACCCGAAACGTTGCTGCAGAAAGCACAGCAACAATCCTAAAACGATGCCGGAGAGGGCGCCGAACACAGAAATCATCCTGCCTTCGAACAAGAAGATGCGCGCTATGAGCCGGTCATCGGCACCCAGATTGCGCAGTGTCTTCACGTCCTCCCGTTTGTCCAGTATCAGCATGGACAGCGAACCGATGACATTGAAGCATGCGATACCCAGAATGAAGGTGAGGAAGAGATAAGAGATAAGTTTCTCTATTTCCATGATGCGGAAAACATCGGCCTGCTGCTCGTAGCGGTTCTGTACAATGAACCGGTCGCCGAGAATGCCTGCTATTTTCTTTTGTACGGAGCCGATGTTGGAACCGGGTTTCAGTTTCATCTCGATGGCAGAGACTTCCGTGTCATAATTGAACAGACGGCGGGCAAAGTCGAGTGACGTCAGTATGTAGCGTGAATCGTATTTTTGCTGGTTGACGGCAAAGATGGCGCCGGGCGAGAAGAGATACTCCCGGTTGAAAGCCGCAGTGGGGTTGGCTATGTTTACCCGTACGTTCCGTTTGGGGGCATAGACCTGCAACGGGTCTACGAACTGAATGCCGGTGCCCAACTCGGATATAAGTTCCACACCCAGAAAACCATAGTCCACCACCGAGTCGCTCAGTAGGAACTTTCCCGTCCCATAGAGCAAGCTGTCGATGGAGGTAAGCTGTTCGAAATTGTCCTCCACTCCCTTGATGACGGCCATTGCCTGGCGGTCCTTGTACTGCACCATGGCATTCTCTTCCAGTGTTTCCGTCCACACGTCAATCTCGGACAGGGCGTGTACTTGCCGGATGCACGCTTCGTGCGGGTCGAAAACCTTACCTTCGCGGGCGGTGATTTTCAGTTCCGGGTCGAAGGCTGTGAAAAAGCCTGCCACCATGTCCTGAAAACCGTTGAACACGGACAAGGTGCATACCAACGCCAACGTAGCCAATGCCACTCCACACACCGAAATACCGGAGATGATATTAATGGCATTGTGTTTCTTCTTGGAGAAGAGGTAGCGGCGGGCTATAAAGAAGGGAAGGGACATTATTTCAGCAGTTCGTCAATTCGTTCCAGATAGTCCAGTGAGTCGTCTACGAAGAACTTCAGTTCGGGGATAATGCGTAGTTGGTGGCGTACGCGGGTACCCAGTTCAAAGCGTATGGATTTCATGTTTCCGTTGATGTTCTTGACTATTTTTTCGCTTTTCTCCGAGGGGAATATACTGAGATAAGCGCGTGCCACGCTCATGTCGGGGCTGATGCGTACGGCACTGACGGAAATCAGTATGCCGGGCATGGACTTGGTTTGCAACAAGAAGATATCACTCAGTTCCTTCTGCAAGAGACGGGCTATTTTATTTTGTCTGGTAGTTTCCATACTGTTCATTTTTTTATGCTGGGGTGCAGCTTGTTTTCACGTTAGCAAAGTTACTGAAATATATCGTTCTGCCGACTGTTTATAGCTTTTTTTTCATTCTTTTCCCTATTGTAGGGTTCATTCTTTTCCGTTCTGTCGATGAGATATGCCTTTTCGTAGATTCTATTTGTTGTTCTTGTTATGCTTCCCTAACTTTGATGTCAGTTCGGAGAACTGCTGATGATGAGTGAAGAAGGAAGAGAACCATTCCGTTATAGAAGAGACTCTCTCTAAATAGCGTTTTTTCATGTATTATTGACTTGAACCGTTTTTACCCGGGAGGGTAGAAACGGTTTTTTTGCGCATCTGACCGGGCTTTCTTGTCTCTTGCATAGGCTTCCGTTGTGTGCTACATAGGCTTCTGTTGTGTTTTGCACGGTGGTTTGTCTTGAGAAGCCTTTGGGTTTATCATGTGCGCACGGCTGTGGTACGCCTTTTCCACAGTCGTGAAGAAGACGTGCCACAGCTGTGAAGAATATGCTTCACAGCCGTGGTTTTTCATCAATATATAGGGGTTGACAGAACAGACATAAGGGAATGACAGAACAAACATGAGGGAATAACGGAACGGACATAAGCACTCGACGCATTCCGTATCAGGGTATGAATAGCGGAATGCGTCGGGTGCTTGTGGGGGAATGATATGATATTTTTTTTATGCCTTTACATACTTCCTTTTAGTTATCAGCACTGCCACGATGATACCTATCACCAGCAGTGCCAGTGCTCCGTAGGCGATGCCTTCCGTCACGTGCAGGCTGGTGGGGTCAAAGCGCATTTCTATGGTGTGCTGTCCGGCAGGAACATACATTGTGCGCAGGATATAGTCGGCGCGTGCCAGTTCGGCAGGCTGTCCGTCGATGGTTACGTGCCAGCCGTCCGGATAATAGATTTCGGAGAATACGGCAATACCGTCTTGGGCATTGTTTGTTTCGTACGTCAGGCGGTTAGGTGCGTAACTTGTCAGGCGGATGCTGGAGAGGCTGTCTTTATAACTTTCCGTGGCGCCTTTCAGTACATCCTTGAAGCGGGCATCCACTACGGCTGTCTCTGTGGGTATGATGCTGTCCAGGGCGTCAATCTCTTCGTTGGCGTTGTTCACATACTGCACCTTGTTTACAAACCATGCATTGCCGTAGGCGTGCGGGTTGAGGATGGGAACGGTTTGTCTTTGCTGTCCTGCAGGGAAGATGAAGTATTTGGTGTTCAGCATGTTCAGTACGCGGAACTTATTGGCATCCACGCTGTCCATCTCACCTCCGGCGGTGGCAATGGCCTTGTAGGCCGCCTGCATTTCGGGAGAGATGTGATGCTCTATCATTTCCTGGTAGCGGCGCAGCTTGGCCGGGTGATAACCGCCGACGCTTTTGTGCCAGTAGGAGGTATTGTTGTCATCGAAGGTGCTGGTGGCAAAGTTCAATACACGATAGTCCAAGCTGGTATCTTGCAGTATCAGCTCGTCTGTATTCGTCTTGGTGAAGGTTTCCGTACGGATGGAGTGGGGCACGAACTGGGCATCATTCAGATAGCGCTTGTTGACCCCCCACATATCTGCCAGGCAGAGTATGGTGATACCTGCAATGGTCAGCGAGCTGCGCAGCTTGCCGCTTGCATAGAGCCAGAGCAGGCTGCAGCCGATGCCTATGATGATGAAGCTACGCAGGGCGTCGCTGCTGACGAGTTCGGCACGCATCTCTCCCAAGTTGGCAAGGATGCCGGAGAGTTCGTTGGCGGGTATCATCTGCTGGTTGACGGCATTCTGCAGCATCTGTGCCTCTTGGGCGGGCACGTAGCCGGAGCCGATGCTGCCCGGGGCAACGGCAAGCAGCAGGGCGATGCCTGCAGTGAGCAGCAGGCTGATGCCGAGGGGCTTCTTTTCCTGTTTTAAGATTTCCGGCTCTTCGAGCAGGCGTTTCAGGGCAAAGATAGCCAGCAAAGGTATCGTGAACTCTGCTATGACAAGGATGGAGGACACGGCGCGGAACTTGTTGTACAACGGGACGTAATCGATGAAGAAATCCGTCAGCGGCATGAAGTTCTTGCCCCAGGACAAGACGATGGAGAAGAAGGTGGCTCCTATCAATGC
>ERZ780086.506-NODE-506-length-9954-cov-6.66374_pt1 | contig 9954 bp, 7 predicted proteins | sample MGYA00511575_ERZ780086 | MGnify/ENA primary metagenome ERZ780086 (study PRJEB29588, sample SAMEA2161917) | human gut metagenome | biome: human gut; feature: human-associated habitat; material: faeces | place: Denmark | collected 2008/2010 ...
GAGTACCTATCGGAACATTGGGGAATTTCAGCGCATCCATAGGCAAGGCTAAAAGCAAAAAGACTTTCAATGTGTCGGCTATGGTGGCAGCAGCTTTGTCCGAAAAGGAAGTCCTTAACTACACAACGGATTTCCCTGAAGGCAAGAACCGCATCCTTTACATCGACACCGAACAGAGTCAGAACCATTGTATGATTGTGATGCACCGTATCATGAAACTGGCAGAGTTGCCAGCCAATGAGGATTGCGACCGTTTCTTTTTTCTCGCCCTACGAAAGTTCAATCCGAAAGAGCGTCTGGCTATCATAGACAATGCCATCAGCCAGATTGAGGGTCTCGGCTTCGTGGTAATAGACGGAATCCGTGACCTAGTTTATGACATCAATTCACCAAGTGAAGCCACCTGCGTAATTTCCAAACTTATGCAGTGGACTGACGAATATCAGATCCATCTCCACACCATCCTTCATCAGAACAAAAGCGATGAAAATGCCCGTGGTCACATCGGCACGGAAATCAACAACAAGGCTGAAACAGTCATCCAAATCGAGAAAGACAAAGACGATAGTAACATCAGCAAAGTGGAAAGTGTGCATACCCGTTCCAAGGACTTTCTGCCATTTGCGTTTTGCATCAATGACCAATCACTTCCCGAACTTCTGCCGGACTATGTGCCGACCAAGAAAAATGCAGGTCGTCCCAAGCAGGAACCCTTCTCCCCTTATAGAGACATCCACGAAACAATCCATCGCAAGGCTCTTGAACTGGCTTTTGAGGGAAGAGAAACTATTTCGGGATATAAGGCTTTGGAAGAAGAACTGACCACAGCCTACGAACTGGCAGGGACGAAATTGAATCACAACAAGATTGTGGAGATAATTAAGTTTCTCACGAACAAACGGATGGTGGTTCAGGAAAGCCGTGGCATTTATCGGTTCATGCCGGATTACCACTATTGACTCTCCACTTGACTTTATTCCAAAGTGTCTATTCGGGATAAGTCAAAGTTTAAGTGCAACGACTGATTTCATGATAATTCACAGAATCGGTCGTTGCCATTTTATTTGCCAGTTTATTGTGGACAATCCGGTTTTAGAATGTTATGGCAATCTGTTTGGAAAGATTACTCCTTTTCTGCCACTTGTAGATTTTTATGTCCGTTCAATACAGTAATTGTCAAAATCGCAATCTTCAGATTGGCACATAAAATGACACATTCCTAACAAAGTAATTTCTATTTTGCTGTTCTTCAATATGAATCCTTATTAAAATTCGGCAAATGTGCTGGAAGAATCAGTATTTGAATATCGGCATAGCGATGTACTAAATGCCGAACTTATTTCAATCTTTTGCCCATTGCCTCTATTGGTTGAATGTTCTGACACTATATTGAAATCCGAAATCAACACTACCGTGACACTAAATGTGACATTAATGCCATTTGAGTTGCCATCTATTCACACCTTTATACGTCAAAATCACTCTCTAAATCGCCTTTGACAGTCAAACAAAGCCATAAATATCAAACATTTTACTTCAAAACACGTCTTTTTTAAGCCATGGGCTTGCCCGTTGTACAGACATTATCTTGTATGGGGAGCCTAATCCCCCAAGCGACCAATCGGCCGTTTGAGAATGCCAATTTTCCAGCAAGCTGATTGGATGAAAAATAGCGTTATTTGAGCACTTCTTCTTTTCGTCAACCTCTTCCTCGTCTTTCTCGAAAAAAACAAAATTTGCACACTTAATTGCGCTTGGGCTTGCCCATTATACGACCTCTATTGAGTTAGGGTAACTCAATACCCCAAGCGATAAATCGCTCGTGAGAAGTTGCCAATCCCTGGCAAGCAGAATTTGGCTTTATTGCGATGATGGAGCGCATTTCAGTAGTGCTTTTACGAACTCTTTTGTGAACCCTACTGGTTCTTTTATGAACTCTTATATGAACTCTTTTCTTGCTTTTAAGTGGTATCCTGGAGTAACGTCGGCCACCATCAATGCGGATACTAGATGATGAACACAAAACTATTGTCCGAACACTTGCCAATTTAACGACATCAACCTGCCAGATTCCTAAGATTGATTTAGCCAACTTCCGAATAGCATCCTAAAATAGGAAATAGCCTATCCTCTTTGTAGTGCGTAAAAATACGCAGTCCACTGCGTAAAATGTAAGATTGTACATTTGCTAATAAATTTCAACCAGTTGCTTATTTGCAGACTCGCTTTTACGAACTCAAAAATCGCCAATCATGTTGGAATCGAGAGTGAGAGGATTGCATTTGAATATCCTCCCACTCTTTATTCGTCATTTACCAAGAGACTTGAATACTTTTGCAATGCAACGCTTTTTCTGTTCCATATTCGGGTGGACATAGAGATCCAGAGTCGTCGAGATATTGGAATGTCCCAGCAATACGCTGACTGTCTTGTAGTCGCATCCGGCTTCTATGCAGCGAGTGGCAAAGCTATGGCGGAGTCCGTGATATTTTAGTTTTGGGATACCCAATTTTTCCATCAGTTTGGTGTAATAATTCCGATAGGTTCGTGGTTCTGTCGGATATTCATCATTGGTTAGAATATAGAAATCATCATTGACCACCTTTTTTAGAGGCTTCATCATTGCGAGCAACTCCTTTGTCATTGGAATCTCTCTACATGAGTTCTGCGTTTTGGGAGTATTGATAACCAATTTAGTATGTTTCTGTACTCCATCAATGATATAAATTCGCTCGATTGTTCGGTTTACAGTAATAGTTCCTTCCATTATGTTGATATCACTCCACTTCAAGGCACACACTTCCCCAATACGAAGCCCGGTACACAGACTTATGTAAATACCAAGTCCGGTAAAGGAGAAATGGTTTTGAATATGGTTGAGAACCTTTTTGTGATTGGCTACCGATAGTACCTCCACTTCTTTGTTTGTCGATGAGGTTGGATATTTGATATCCCATTCATAATAGTCCATCCACTCGTTTTTCATACCGAACTTCATCACCATTTTTAGGACGATCAAAATATCCTTTACGGATTTTACACTTAATCCATTCTCGATTTTTCGCAAGACATAGTCCTGCACAATCTTTTCATGTAGCGAATCACACTCTCCAAAAGTAGGGAGGATGTGGTTCTCCAAGATTAACACATAAGCTGCCATTGTAGACTGCTTCACAAACGGTCGCTTGCTATCTTTCCATACGACCGCAATTTCTCTAATTGTTTTATGTCCCATAATTGTATATAAATATGTTGTAACATATAATTAGAGAAACGAAATGCCTTGATGTTCCCCATTTGAGATTCCCGGAATTTAGTGAAGAGTGGGAAATATGTAAAGTGTCCGAGCTATTGGACTTCTATTCAACCAATTCTTTAAGCTGGGAGCAACTTGAATATGGAACGAAAGCCATGATGAACTTACATTATGGACTAATTCATGTTGGGCTTCCTACTATGGTTGATTTGACAAGAGATAATTTACCCAATATCAAAGAGGACAATATGCCCAAGAACTTTGAATTGTGTAAAGAGGGTGATGTGGCTTTTGCAGATGCCTCGGAAGATACGAATGAAGTAGCCAAGCCTATTGAGTTCTTTGACCTTGCAGGAAAAAACATTGTATGTGGATTGCATACAATTCATGGACGTGACAATAAAAATAAAACTGTTATCGGCTTCAAAGGATATGCTTTTTCGTCATCTGCATTTCATAATCAGATTAGACGAATAGCACAAGGAACAAAAATCTATTCCATCAGCACAAAGAATTTTTCCGAGTGCTTTATTGGCATTCCGTCCAAAGTAGAGCAAACGAAAATAGCCACGCTCTTGCGACTTATAGATGAGCGCATCGCTACCCAAAACAAAATCATTGAGAAACTGCAATCCTTAATTAAAGGGCTTATAGATGATATAATAACTCTGAAATGTGGGCAGTTAGTGGCATTTGAAACATTATATAGTAAAGCAGGTGAGGGTGGAACACCCACTACGTCAAATACAGAATTTTATGATAACGGCAGCATTCCTTTCATAAAAATAGACGATTTGAGCAATAAATATTTATCGGCTAACAAAGACTATATTACAGAGTTAGGACTCAAAAAATCTTCAGCATGGCTGATTCCTACGCACTCCATTATATACTCTAATGGAGCAACAATCGGTGCTATTTCTATAAACAAATATCCAGTCTGTACCAAACAAGGAATTTTAGGTATTGTCCCTAATACAAATATTGATGTTGAATTTCTTTATTACTTTATGCAATCTTCATATTTTCAAAAAGAAGTTGAACGTGTTGTAACTGAAGGTACGATGAAAACAGCCTACCTAAAGGATATAAATCACATAAAATGCCCAATACCAGATTTAGATAGGCAAAAAGAAATTAGTCATCTTCTTTCAGTGTTATCGCTTAAAGAGGATGTTGAAAGGCAACTATTACAGAAATATCAAATACAGAAACAATATCTATTAAGGAAGATGTTCATATAAACATCTTCCCCAACAAATACAGTTTTTGTTGATTGAATGACGCAAGAAGTTCTTGCTCAACAAAAAGTTTGCTCTCCAATTTGTCAAGCACGTTTGCGACACGCTTTTGTTCAGCAAGTGAAGGACAATATATTTTCGCTTTACCATAATCTTTGAAGTAGATATGTGGTATCGCCATACCAGTTTTGTACGGTTGAAAGTTGAACACTGACAGCGCAAAGTACAGATACCGCAAATCATTGTTGCCTATGACAGTAAGATAGTTGAGTGTGCCAATTACCGAAAATTTGCCCTGTGCATAGGAAACTGTACCAACACCCGAACCATCCTTGATTACCAGTATCGCATCACCGTTCATTTGTGGCACATCTTTATAACCAACCAATCCATTTGCACCAAACACTTTGCATAGTCCACTAGACAAAACCTCGCTCTCTTGAAGTGTTGAGCTATGACACTCTAAACACTGAGAAATTGCAATGTTAGCCTTTTCTTTGGTAGTTAGCGCAACTGCAAGCCCTTTAATTAAGGATTGCTGTACGGTAATGTCTGCAATTATTGACCAGCTCTATTCTGCAATAAAAGGAAAAGGATATTCATATAGACAAATCTTTGAAATTGTAAATGAACGAAACAAACAACTTGAATATTCAAACATCCTTTCAGCAAGCCAAGAAAAGGGAATGGTAAACAGGGAAGATTTGAACTTAGATATTCAATTTGAGCGAAGCAATATCAATACTTATAAAGTTGTGAGAAAAGGCGATTATGTAATTCATTTACGTTCATTTCAAGGAGGTTATGCGTTTTCTGATAAGATTGGCGTATGCAGTCCTGCATATACAATATTGCGTCCGAATGATTTGTTGGAGTTTAGGTATCTGTCATATTATTTCACCTCGCAAAAATTTATCAAATCGCTGATTATTGTTACTTATGGCATTCGAGATGGGCGTTCGATAAATGTTGAAGAGTGGCTTGATATGAAAACTACAATTCCACAAAAAGAACAACAACGTCATATAGTGGATACTATTAGAAATATTGAGAAGAAAATCGAAAACGAAGAACTCTATGCGTCCTATTTATCAAAACAGAAGCAGTACTTGCTCCGTCAATTGTTTATATAAACATTTGACGGAGCAAGTACAATTTTTGCGAAATGTATAAATCACAGAGTGATATATTACTTTCCAATAGAGTATCAACTGAGGTAAGTAGCTTTATTCTATTGTCTTTGGCAGGCGTGGCAGGAATCGAAAATGACATACGAAGTATATCGTCCCCGTTCAAGTTGGCTATTGCCCCATTACCACCTTGCAATGAGTTCCAAATGTACCTACGGTACTTATTAGTCTGGAATAACCATTTTACAATAGGTTCCTTTGAACGATATATACCGCAAAAAGCACCAACAGTTATAGGGGTTGAGCAATCGCCGTCGTAAAATGAGGATTTTCCAACTAATGAGGAGCTTCCGTTTGCCATACATATAACAATGTCACCAGTTTGCAACTGTTGCTCTGTTAGTATTTGCTTGTTTACAGACACTATATTATTATGATAATCAAGCGAGCTTCCGTTGATAATATTGTTAGACCGCATAACGAAAATTCCATTGCTTTCAACAACATCATCGCTGCTATAAGTCAAACCACGAATATATGAGCCAACATCACGCAAACGTATCTTATTGGAATAGTTTTCATTAAATGTTTTTTCAATAATTGCAGACTTTAGTTTTTTCAAATCCTCAATGATTTTGTTTTGGGTGGCAATGCGCTCATCAAGAAGTGACAGTAAATGACTTATCTTTTGCTGTTCTTCTTTTCGTGGATAACTCATTTTCAAGTTGCGCAAATCATCATTGTAAATTCTGATTATTGTTGTAGAATTTAATTTTCGCCAATCTACTTTACTCAAAAGATGAAATAAGAATCCATTGCTTATATATTGTGTAGGATTATCAATCCACACAATATTTGAATCTTGGAAATACGCATCTTCCCCATCATAGACGACACATTTTCCTACTGTTCCTGCACAAGTTATCATAACCTCTCCCTTACGAGGATAGTTATACTTCACCTTATAGTCGTCAAATAATTCTTTCGATATATAGGCATCTGGAGTACTACCAATTGTTCCAATCTTATAAAAAGGAACACCATCCTCTGTGTTTGTTTGAGAAACTAAAATACGTTTACACATTAATACATTACACAAATCTCCCAACTTGCATTTCTTCCACTCTCCACTAAACTCCGGAAATCTCAAATGGGGAACATTAAGGACTTTATTATCGTTATTATTTTCCATAATCATTACTCATTATTGGGGTTAATGTCAAAGGGCAACAATTTGTCGTCACCATTAAAGCGGTCGAAATCGGAGATAAATGACCTGTCTTGAATCACTTTATATTTTTCGTACTCACTATATGCTTTCTCTCGCGCTTCTTCCTGCGAAACTTTGCCTGCTGTATCTTGTGCGTTATAATCATTCGCACCGAGGAACTGTTCAAGGTACCGTTTCCAATCTGCCATAGTAGTAATGATGTGACGTTTGGCACGAAGCTCCGCCAATTCTAAGAAAGAAGTAGTAATGCCGTTAAGTTCCGAAACCTCTCGATCTGACAGATAGTTCTTTGCCACTATCGTATCAGACTTTTGCACTCTGCCATCAGGGGCTTTCTTCCAAGTGGTCAATCCCATGTGTGGCATCTCGGAATCAGCACGTTCATACACGATTTCAGCTGCAGTACGATGAGTTACAGCCAAGTGCATCATGTTTTGTACAATCTTGAAGAACAATTTGGTACATTCGGATTTGGAGTCGTAATCGGCACTGCATTCCGCATAAATGTCGGTTATCTTTTGATAGTATCTACGCTCGGAAGTGCGTATCTCACGAATACGCTCCAGCAAATCATCAAAATAATCTTTGCCAAAGTGCTTTCCTTGTTTCAGTCGCTCATCGTCAAGGGCATAGCCTTTAATCACAAACTCTTTCAATACAGAAGTGGCCCAAATACGGAACTGAGTGGCTTGGTAACTATTGACACGATAGCCAACGGCAATGATAGCGTCCAAATTATAGAACATCGGTGTGCGTTCCACATCTCGTTCCCCCTCCGATTGAACTATCCCAATTTTTCGGATAGTTGCTTCTTTAGTCAGTTCTCCGGTCTCATATATCTGACTAAGATGATAGTTGATAGTTCGTACATCCACCCCAAACAAATCAGCCATACGCTTCTGTGAAATCCAAAATGTTTCGCTATTGAATATCACTTCTATTCTGGCTTCGCCTTGTGCTGTTTTGTAAAGCAATATATTAGAGCTCAACGCATTTTGCATCAATTCATCGGTCGGAATAGTCTGAGAGAAGTAATCCCTTGCCTGTTGTACCAACACTTTCTTAGCATCGGCATTTTGAGCAATAATCATGCAAGCCAAACGTGACAAGCGGAATATACTGACTTTGCGAAACGAACCACTACCTATCCTAACCATGTCAACCGATTGGTTGAAATGGTCGTCCACATTCATCCCTTTTTCGCCAGCTACTTTAATTGCTTTGTCTATGACTCTTTGAAATTTCCAATTTGCCGAATAACCCATAGCAGCACAAAGGTCACGTGAACTCCAATACTCATTGCCATTCTCATCTTGGCGACGAATATTGTCAAACGTGGGACGCATTTCTGGGATGTTATCTATCTCTGCCATAGTTCCATTATTCTACCAAACCTAACTCTTTCAAATAACCTTCAATCTCTTTATCCAACTCGGCACGTTTGGCTTCCAACTCTTTGATTTCTGCCATTACTGCTTTGATGTCGATAGGTTCTTCTTCCTCAAAAGTATCAACGTAGCGAGGGATGTTCAAATTGTAATCGTTCTCAGCTATTTCTTGCAGAGATGCAAGGTGACTGTACTTTTCTATTTCCTTACGATCACGATAGGTTTCAATAATTTTGTGGATATGCTGTTCCCTGAGTTTGTTTTGGGTCTTGACCTTTTCAAACTCTTTGCTGGCATCGATAAACAGGACGTTGTCATCCTCTTTGCGACATTTCTTGAATATAAGAATACAAGTCGGGATACTTGTTCCATAGAAGATATTAGCAGGTAAGCCGATAATGGCATCCACATAGTTTTTCTTTTCAATGAGGAAACGACGGATAACGCCCTCTGCATTACCACGGAACAATACACCATGCGGAGCTACACAAGCCATTGTACCGCCTTCGTTCAAGTGGTAAATCATGTGAAGGATAAAGGCATAGTCAGCGGTTTTGCGTGGAGCAAGTCGTCCGGCTTTACTGAAACGGTCATCGGTGTTGAACTTGTCAGCAGCACTCCATTCAGCAGAGAACGGAGGATTTGCTACAACTGCATCAAATTGAGTGTCGCCAAACGCATCCCATTCAAGCGTGTCACCGTTCTCAATCTTGAAGTTGCTGAATCTGATGCCGTGAAGCAACATATTCATTCGGGCAAGGTTGTAAGTTGTCGGATTCTTTTCCTGCCCATAAATATCCACAGCATTTCCAATACTTGCCGCACGGAGCAATAACGAGCCACTACCACAAGTAGGGTCATAGACATTGCGCAAACGCTGGTGTCCTATGGAAACAATCTCCGCCAAGATGCGGCTGACTTCCTGCGGAGTATAGAACTCTCCGGCTTTCTTTCCGGCACCGGCAGCAAATTGTGAAATCATGTATTCGTATGCGTCACCCAAAATATCAATTTCCTGTGATGCCTCTACCCCGAAGTCTATATCATCTAGCGCAAGAAGTACATTGCTGACGAGTGTATTCTTGTCATCGGCTGTCTTACCCAGCTTAGGAGAAGCCAAATCTATGTCAGAAAACAATCCGCCAAAATCTTCTTCGCTATCTTGTCCCAAAGTGCTATCCTCAATGCGCTTCAATGAGCGTTCAAGCATAGGTAGAATGTTCTCTTTTCGTTTGATAGCTTCGATTACTGACGAAAACAAAAATTTCGGTTCAATGAAATAGCCGATATTCTCCAAGCATTGGTTCTTGGCTTCCTCTTGTAGTTCAACAGCATCGGGATCATCCGTTTCCCACAATTCCTTAAAGGTCACTTCGTCATCCGCTAAAGCATTGTTGGCATACTTTTCTATTTTCTCTGACAAGTATTTATAGAAAATGAAACCTAATGTAAAATACATAAAGTCGCTTGCCGACATATTGCCACGCAAACGATTTGCGACCTCCCAAAGCTGGTCACGGAGTTTCTGTTGTAATTCTTCGCTCATATTGTGTAGTATTTTCAAGAACGTATATAATTTAAAATGTCATTCTGAAATTTATCATCAGTTAAATTTAGATTACCGCTAATAAATGCCTTTTTATCTATTGATTGTAATGCCATAAATAAATCAGAATAAACATCAGACTCATCTATCATTTTTTTATTA
>ERZ780086.514-NODE-514-length-9893-cov-3.08935_pt1 | contig 9893 bp, 10 predicted proteins | sample MGYA00511575_ERZ780086 | MGnify/ENA primary metagenome ERZ780086 (study PRJEB29588, sample SAMEA2161917) | human gut metagenome | biome: human gut; feature: human-associated habitat; material: faeces | place: Denmark | collected 2008/2010 ...
TTCCTTAACCATCTTATCGATCTGATCCTTGGGAACTTTTCTCAGCTTCAGACCAAATGCCATGTTGTCGTATACGGACATATGAGGATACAGAGCGTAGTTCTGGAATACCATTGCGATATCACGATCCTTTGGCTCTACATCGTTCATTACCTTTCCGTCGATGATCAGATCACCGGAAGAAATCTCCTCAAGACCTGCGATCATACGAAGTGTTGTAGATTTACCACATCCAGATGGTCCTACGAAGATGATAAACTCTTTATCTGCAACATCCAGATTGAAATCTTTTACTGCCTCAAATCCGTTTGGATATACTTTGCAAACGTTCTTTAATGATAAACTTGCCATTTGAAAAACCTCCTGATTTTTGCTTTTCGTTATTTTTCTTTGGTGAAGTTTCTTTGAACTTCCTGACAAGTGTATGATAACGGAATCTGCCCGAAATTACCACCGTCAATCCGTCCAAATATTTACATGGTTTCTTGGCGAAATAACGAAAGGGGACATTGTTGTAAACAATGCCCCCAAAAATTACAGTTTTGAATATCCAAAACCGTTAACCATCGCCTCAATCTTTTGTCCCTGCCGGCAGAGCGGACAGTCTGCAACCGGATATGCCGCATATCCGGTGACATCATTTTCATCAAAAAGTGTCTCGACTTCTACGCCGTCTACCGAATTGATCGTTCCGAATAAAGAAGCCACCCACTCGATCTCTCCTCCGTAATACTGGATACACTCGAGTGCTCTGCGGATGGTCTCGCCGGTTGTCGTAGTTGCTAAAAGAAGCACAACATGTTTTCCGTTGATGGCAGCTTTATTGTTATCCCTAAACAGCATCTGGTTATTGCTGTTAATCTCCGGCGAAATCACATACACCGTCTCATGCTGGTTTGTGGTGCCCATAATTCCGTCCCGCTGGATCTCCTCCGTCAGAAAGGTACCGACCACTTCCGTTCCATCCATACACACAATGGTATCCACGTATTTTGTCTTTGGAATTCTCGAATACAGTACATGTGCCGCCTGTTTTGCTTCCGCCACACGTGTCTTGATACTTGTCACATCCACATAATAATTAATGTGGGAATGACTCGTTGCAAAATGTCCGTGCATGGCATGCAGCGCCAGCATGTTGCTTTCTTTTGAATAAAATTTCATCATACGATCTTCCATAGTATAATCCTCCTTCTCCTGTTGCTGTTATTGTTATGATAATCCGGTACTGCCAAAGCCACCGCGATCTTTCCCCGTCAGATGTTCCACCTTTTCAAATACAATCTCTGGCTGGTTTTCCACGATTCGAAACTGTGCAATGCGGTCATTTACGTGGATCACGGTATCCCTGGTTGCATAAACCGGCATCCGCCACATATCGTTGTCCCCGCAATAGGAACCATCTACAATTCCAACACTGTTTGTCTGGATAATTCCCCAGTTTTTAAATGTGGAACTGCGCGGCACAAGATGTGCCTCATATCCCTTTGGAAGTTCCATTGCCACGCCAAGCGGGATCAGTGCAAACTCTCCCGCTTTTAAAGTTACTTCTTCCGAAGCCCGCATATCAATCCAATCGGATTTTCCTTCAATGTAATCCAGCGGTTCGATTTTGTCTGTAAAATATTTAATCTTGATTTTCTGCATATCAGTTTTCCCACTTCAGATTCAGATGCTCCACACGTTTTTCGCGGACCATCAGATCCTTTACACCTTCCTTTGCCGGTTTGTCATCGAACAGTACTTTATTCACTTCTTCTATAATCGGAAGCTCCACATCATACTTTTTTGCCAGAGCAAGTGCTGCCTTGGCCGAATAAATTCCCTCTACGACCATTTTCACTTCGTCGGTAGCCTGCTTCATGGTATACCCCTGTCCGATCAGCATACCCGCCTTGCGGTTTCTGCTGTGACGGCTCTCACAGGTGACAATCAGGTCTCCGATACCGGTCAGTCCGCAGAGCGTCTCCACTTTTGCCCCCATCTTTACGGCAAGTCCCGCAATCTCTGCAATGCCGCGGGTAATCAAGGCCGCTTTGGTGTTATCCCCGTATCCGAGTCCGTCCGCCATTCCGGCAGCAAGTGCAATCACATTTTTTAATGATCCGCCCAGTTCCATGCCAAGCATGTCCGGGCTGGTATAAACACGGAACACTTCATTCATAAACAGATCCTGGATTTTTTTTGCAGTGCTTTCTGTTTTTGCTCCTGCCACAACGGTTGTCGGAAGTCCGATTCCAACCTCTTCCGCGTGGGACGGCCCGCACATGACAGCAACATCCGCACATGGAATCTCCTGCTCTGTCACATCGGAAATGGTCATTAGGGTATCTTCTTCAATTCCCTTTGCCACGCAGACAATGATCTGTCCTTCTGTCACATATCCTGCCATACTTTTTGCGGTGCTTCTTGTAAATACAGACGGTACCGCCAGAATCAGGAACTCCTTTCCAACGATTGCTTCTTTTAAATCTGTTGTAAACAGGACATCCTCCGGAAGCTTCACTCCCGGAAGTTTATCGATATGCTCATGCTCTCTGCGGAGCATGGCAACTTCCTCTTCCACGATCGACCATACCGTTACTTCATTTCCATTGGTACGAAGAAGCTTTGCCAGCGCAATGCCCCAGCTGCCAGCTCCGATCACTCCTACCTTTGCCATATCATTTATCTCCTTTTTTCGTTCCGAATTTGTTCTCTGTTCCATTCATCAGACGGACAATATTCGCACGGTGTCTCCAAATCGCCATGCCGGTAAAACATGCACTCAGTATGTAAAACTCGATCCGGCTGGCTCCGCTGATTTTTAACCAGCCAATCTGTCCGAAAATAATCGCCTGTACCAGATAGGCAGATACCAGAAATATGGAACCCACCGAAACATACCGGGTAATTCCCACAATAATCAGGAATCCAACGGCACAGCAGATTACTGCCGGAGGACAGACGGCAAGGATGACGCCTGTCGTACAGGCAATTCCCTTTCCGCCGCGGAACTGCAGATAGCACGGAAAATTATGTCCTAAGACGGTTCCAAACCCGGCATACAGTTCCAGCACCTTTGTATCAGCCCCATACGTTCCGTGAAAAATCAGTTTTACAAGAAGTACGGCAAATACTGCTTTCAGAAGATCACCGGCAAATGTAATAATGCCGGCTTTCCATCCAAGCACCCGCAAAGAATTTGTCGTGCCTGCATTTCCGCTTCCCTGCTGACGGATATCAATTCCCTTACTTTTTCCATACAGATATCCCGTCTGAAACAGACCGAATCCATATCCGATCAGTAATGCAATGATTCTTGCAACGATCATCATAACTAGTCTTCCTTTCGCTCCCTCGTAATGAATTTGAGAGCTGTACCGCGGAACCCAAACGTATCGCGGATACGGTTCTCCAGATATCTGGTGTACGAAAAATGCATCAGATTTTTGTCATTGACAAATACAACAAACGTTGGCGGTTTTACCGCAACCTGTGTTACATAATAAATCTTGAGTCTTTTTCCTTTATCGGTCGGTGGCTGCTGCATGGCAACTGCTTCCGTCACGATTTCGTTTAAGACACCCGTTGCAACACGCATACTGTTGTTCTCAATGACAACATCGATCATTTCAAAAATCTTATTCAGACGCTGACCGGACTTTGCAGAAATAAACAAAATCTCTGCATACGGCATAAAGCTTAAGATCTGACGGATTTTCTCGGTATGTTTCTTCACCGTGTTGTTATCCTTTTCGATGGCATCCCATTTGTTAACCGCAATGATGATACCTTTTCCTCTGTCATGTGCAATTCCGGCAATCTTGGCATCCTGCTCGGTTACTCCTTCGGTGGCATCAATAACGATGATCACCACATCCGCGCGTTCCACAGCGGTAACTGCACGGATAATACTGTAGCGCTCAATCTCCTCTTTGATCTTGTTTTTGCGGCGAAGCCCCGCCGTATCAATAAATACATATTCTTTTCCGTTGTATTTAATGTCTGTATCGATGGCATCTCTGGTAGTTCCCGCGATATCCGATACGATTACACGGTCTTCCTGTGCCAGCTTGTTGATCAGGGATGATTTCCCGACATTCGGCTTTCCGATAATGGCTACCTTCGGTCTTTCATCCTCCGGCTGATTTTCCGATCCTTCCGGGAAATATTTCACCACTTCATCCAGCATATCTCCAAGTCCGAGCATGGAAGAAGCGGAAACCGGATACGGTTCTCCGATTCCGAGATTGTAAAATTCATACACATCCGGCATAAATTTTTCAAAACTGTCCACTTTATTTACCACCAGAACCACCGGCTTTTTGGATCTTCGCAGCATATCCGCTACTTTTGCATCCGCATCCTGCAGTCCCTGACGCACATCCGTGATAAACATGATCACATCTGCCGTGGCAATCGCAATCTCTGCCTGTTCACGCATCTGGGAAAGGATCACATCCCCGCTGTCCGGTTCGATTCCACCGGTAATGTAAAATTATAGTTCAGCCATGTGACATCCGCATAAATGCGGTCTCTTGTGACACCCGGAGTGTCTTTTACAATGGAGATTCTCTCTCCTGCCAATGTATTAAAAAGCGTAGATTTTCCGACATTCGGACGCCCGACAATGGCTACGACTGGTCTGCTCATTTTTTACCTCCAACAAAAAAATGGATGGCGTCCGAAAACGCCATCTTTATTTTACAATAAGCAGCGAAAGTTGTAAAGTCCCGCTGGTTTCATCACTGTGATGTTTTCTCTTCCGGCCGCTGGAACTGAATGTCCGATACGTTGGTAATCACACCACAGTCAATCAGTGTCTGTATGATATGGGTGCAGTCTTTTCCAAAACTGATATACGCAGATCCACCATATGTTGTGGGTGTTTCCACGGATTCTCCCGTATTTCCGTAATAATCATCAATCCGGTCATATACGTTTTTCCAGTCTGCAGATGCATGGTAATAATCCAGACTGATACTGGCAGAAGAGTACTCCCCTGTTTCTTCCGGATCTTTCAGTGCATTCGTCAGATTGTACTTTTGCAGCTTCTGATCTGCGGCGTCTTCATAAATCGCCTGATACAGTTTTTTTGCAGTATCCGCATCAAAGTCACAATCCTTATAATTTTCCGATGATTCATTTAACGTCAACGTTCCGGTACTAAACTTTGAAATTTTGTCAGAATCCGTTCCAAAGAGATATTCCATAAAATGATCCACTTTATTTTCTTCTTTAAACAACAGTTCTGAAAGCGTTTCATTCCCCCCGACAATTTCATATGTGCGGGAGAGCGTTTTTCCGTTTTTCAGATAGTAATAAAAAATGATCTGCGTACTGTCATCCGTTTTATTTTCCCTGTAAATTTCCGCATGACTTAAAATTTCTTTCTGTGCCTGACGTGCCACACGAACGCTGTCCCCTTTATATTCTACCGGATAATCAAGAGAAACTTCCACCCGGCTTACCTGATCTGCATCCGGGACATACTGTTCCAGATAGGTGGCATTTTTTGAGCATCCCCAGAAACTGCCCAGCACAAACAGCACAAATAACCCGCTCTCACAGAATCTCCGGCGGCAAAATACGCGAAATCCTTTTTCCACAAACATCTGTGCAATAAAAAAACTGACAAAACCAAATGCCACCACAAGAACAAGCAACATTGGTTTTTTTACATGCAGATGCACGGAATCTAAAAATTCTGCCATCAGGACGCCTGCAAAATAACCGACTCCGGTTCCCACGCCCCAGCGGAACAATGGTTTTACCCAGTTAAAAGAAATCAGATCCCCTGCACTTTCAATCCTGCGTTTTTTATAACAGTAATAAGCAATCAGATAAATGACAACTGCTGCAGCCACATAGGCCGCAAGTACCCGCAGTCCCCGGTAGGACAACACCCCCGACATCAGATCCGTTTCCTGGTTATAGGATTGCCGGAATACAAACCGCACATTGTTGTACAGATAATTCATCGGGGAAAGAATCCGCAAAATTAAAAATTCCGGCACAGTATTCATGCCAAGTCCATATCCCAGATATCCGATGACATAACGTGCACCGCTGGAAAATGCAAATGCCACATAATTAACTGCCAGAAAGTACACCGGAAGTGCAAACAGCTGTCCGGTAAACATGACACAAAAACACACCGTTGCATAAAGGAAAAAAGCAATTCCCATAACACTTAAAAACCACAATCCCAGAAACTGCACACTCGCAATGCCTTTCAAAAGACAAAGAACCACCGTTACCAGAAAAACCAGTGCCTGCGGAATCAATAGAAAACAAAGGCCACTGATCATATTCGTCACATACAGTTCCCCCCTTGTAACCGGCAGTGCATGGATCATATACGCATTCTTCTGGGTAAACAGATAGCCAAACAAAGCCATCCCACAGACGACTGCCATAATTGCAATTGCGGCCACATCCACTTCCAGACGCAGACTGTTGTACAATGCATAATCCCTGGCATAAGCAGTCATGTCCGTCTGTTGCTGCAGACGCGACCACAGCTGCCCCGGCACTTTTACCATCCCATATAACAGATAGCATACCCAGATCGGCCAGTACAGGGTCACATTTTTTTTAAAAACCGTACGGTTAAAAAAGGATGTCTTTGACTTCATAGCCCAAACCTCCCATTTCATAAATAAAAATTTCTTCCAGTGTAAGCGGCAGAATGTCCACAATAGCCAGATGGTCTCCCTCTGTCTGGATGGCTGCCGCAACCTCCCTGGGATTTCCCTTGACAATCATTGTATATACACGCCCGGAATTTGACATATGCAATACCTCAAATTCTTTTGGGAGTTTCGGCATACCGGTCTGGCATGCCACCTGGATTTTACTGATGTTTCCATGTAAATCAAACAGGGAACGCTCAATTATAACCTTTCCGTGATTCATAATGCCCACATGATCACAGACATCCTCCAGTTCGCGCAGATTATGGGAAGAAACCAGTACGGTCGTCCTGCGCTCTGCAACCTCGGACATCAGGATCGTCCAGATCTGTTTCCGCATAACCGGATCAAGGCCATCCAGCGGTTCATCCAGAATCAGAAGTTTCGGTCTGCAGCAGAGTGCCAGCCAGAATGCAACCTGTTTTTGCATTCCCCTGGACAGTCTGCGGATATTGCGTTTCATATCAATTCCCGGGAAAAACTCCTGCAGGCGATAAAACATCTTTTCGTCAAAGGACTCGTACATTCCCCGGAAATAACGCATCATTTCCAGTGTATCCGCCTGTAAAAAATAAAACGGCTCATCCGGTATATAAGCCATTTGAGCCTTTACCTGTTTATTTTCATATACCGGAGCCCCGTCAATAAAAATTTCTCCGGCATCCTGCCGGTATACACCTGTCAGATGACGAATCAGGGTTGATTTTCCGGCACCATTTGGTCCCACAAGCCCATATATGTTTCCAGACTCCACATGCATATTTACCCCGTCGAGCGCACGGAAATCCCCAAATTTCTTTATCAGATTATTTACTTCAATCAAAGTCTTTGCTTCCTCCTGCCAGTTCCCACATACGTCCTGTCAATTCCTCTGTCCCTACCGACATATTCTGCAGTCTGATTACCACCGTGTCGAACTCCTGCAGCAGCTCTTTGCGGATCAGTTCCGCAATCTGCTTTTCCGATGCCGCCATCCGTTCGCCTTCCCAGTCACAGACATACCCTTCCTCTTCCAGCTCCTGATAAGCTTTCCTTACAGCATTGGGATTTACGGCAAATTTTGAAGCCAGTTCCCTCACTGACGGAAGTTTTTCTCCCTCCGGTATCGCATGCGTTATGATCATTTTTCGAATCCCGTCCGTGATCTGCTCATAGACCGGTTTGATATCTCTGCAATCTGGCTGCATCAAAGAGCATCCTCCTATCTTTCCTCAATACAGTCAGTGTACCATAAATCTTCCCCGAGTAATTTAACATCTTTGAAATACATTCTTAAGGATTTCTTAATTTGTTACACAAGTTTTAAAAATGCTCCCAGATTTCCGCGTTTTCCATGGCTTGCCCTATGGGAAAACAACAGATTCGGATTACAGCAGGTACAAAGATTCGTTACCGCCAGATGTTCCGGAAGGATTCCTGCATCCCGCAGCACAATCTCATTACTCTTCCACAGATCCAGCTGATATTTTCCACCGCCCTTTTCGATCAGGATCTCACACTCATGACCGGAAAACTCTTTTGCAAAGGCAGATGCCACATCTTCACTTACTTCATAACAGTCCTGACAGATGGACGGTCCAACGGCGGCAAGAATTTCTCCGGGGTCACTATGAAATTCCCTGCGCATCACCTCGATGGTATGCTGCCCCATGCGTCCGACCGTTCCTCTCCACCCGGAATGGGAAAGTCCGATCGCATGGTGTATGGGATCTACAAAATAAAGCGGTACACAGTCAGCGTAAAAAGTTGCCAGAATCAGTCCCGGTTCATCCGTCACCAGCCCGTCCACATCCGTGTAAGGCCGCTCCTTTGTCACACCATAGCCCCCGCAGCTTCTATCCACCCGCCGGACATTCGTCGTATGGGTCTGATCCGAACAGACAATATCCGAAAGCGTTCCTCCCATTGCCTCTGCCACCCTGCGGTAGTTTTCCGTCACTGCCTGTGGATCATCTCCACGTGTAAAACTCAGATTCAGACTCCGGAACATTCCGGTGCTGCATCCACCCTCTCTGGTGGTAAAACAGTTCTTTACGCCCGTATGTGCCAAAAGAAGGGGAAAATACAAAAGCGGAAGCCCCTGTCCCTTTTTGCCCTGAAACTGTTCCAGTTCCAGTATATGCTCTTTATTTTTCCACTGAAAATCTTCTCTGTCCATGTCTGTCACCTCTGAAAATAAAATGCATTTGGGATGTGCCGGATACTTCCGTCCCCATAAATTCCAATCACATCAAAACGGCAGTCCATCTCCTGCCCTGCTGCATATCCTGCATAATGATAATTTGCAACCTTACAGATCTGGCGCTGCTTTCTCCTGTCTACCGCCTCTAACGGATCTCCGTAATCATTGCTGCTCCGGTATTTTACTTCAACGTATACAAGTACCCCGTCCTTTTGTGCAATAAGATCCACCTCTCCAAATGGTGTCCGGTAATTGCGTGCAAGAATTGTGTAATCATGTGTGCACAAATACCGGGCTGCCATGGTCTCATATTCTGTTCCAATTGTACGTTTATTCAAATTTTATTTAACCCCTGCCTGATCAATCTTTGCCTTCATACGATCCATATCATCCACAAAAACAAGAATCTCCGCAACCACCTCATACAGCTCCGGCGGAATCATGTCCCCGATCTGCAATTTGGAAAGGGTAGACGCAAGTTTATTGTCTTTGTAAGTCGGAACCTGACTCTCTTTTGCTTTTTCAATAATTTTTTCGGCTACCTGCCCCTTTCCGGTTGCCAGTATCTTTGGTGCTTTTTCGCCCGGCTCATAGGCAATCGCCACTGCCGTTTTCTCCGGTTCTTTCTTTTGTTTTAACTGCTCAAAAGGAAAGGGTTTAAAATTATTATTTTCCATTTTATGCCCTCATATCAAAGGAATACCGGTGCAGCTGTGTCGCCGCCGGCTGATCCATCTTCAGAAAATCGTCCACAAAATTTACATGTTTTTCTTCATTTACCACGTCGATCTTACAGTGATATCCCTTTTTTTCCAGCCTCGCTTCCAGCACCGGATAATTTTTTTCCAGCAATGCATATGCAGTGTCATTGTCCAGATAAAAACGCGTACTTACTTCACGTCCTCTCATCCGGACCGAAACATCCGTACTCCCCAGATGATCCAGATCCAGATGCAAAAAAGCAGTCAGATCCTTTTCTCCCTGCGCCAGTGCCTTTTTGTTGGTATACACAAACAGTTCGCCGCTTGTCTGCT
>ERZ780086.531-NODE-531-length-9672-cov-2.64467_pt1 | contig 9672 bp, 6 predicted proteins | sample MGYA00511575_ERZ780086 | MGnify/ENA primary metagenome ERZ780086 (study PRJEB29588, sample SAMEA2161917) | human gut metagenome | biome: human gut; feature: human-associated habitat; material: faeces | place: Denmark | collected 2008/2010 ...
GTATATACCCTCTTTCCCACTTATCCAAATAGCAGCGTAAAGCAACTCCCTTTTCCCACAGTAGACTGCACCGTGATATTCCCTCCATGCCGGTTCATCACTTGTTTACATAAACTGAGCCCGATGCCCGAACCGGAAGGCTTGGTGGTGAAGAACGGTACAAAAATCTTATCTTGCACTTCCGGCAGAATGCCTTCACCATTGTCACTGACAGTGATTAGGCATTGCCACGAGAGGGCGGGTAGCATCTTCACTTCTATCCGGGGATGCTCTTTCCTGCTACATGCCTCTTTGGCATTTTTAATCAGATTAATCAGTACTTGTTCTATCTGTGTCCGGTCTATCTGGAGTATGCGGTCGGTCTCCGGAAGCTCTATCCGGATATACTCTTCCGAAAACAGCTTCTGCAAATCCTGCAACAGCTCGCGGACGGCAACCGGACGACGGACGGGGGCGGGAAGTCTTGTCAGCTTCCGGTAATTCTCCACAAACTCCAACAACCCCTTACTACGGCGGTGGATAGTCTGCATTCCCTGCCGCATGACGGGATAGTTCTTTTCCGACATTTCCCGCTCGCTCAAGGTTTCGGAGAGGGAGATGATGGGAGTGATTGAATTCATTATTTCGTGCGTCAGCACACGTATCAGCTTTTGCCACGCTTCCATCTCATTGCGTTCCAGCACGCGGGTACGGAAATTCCTCATCGCTTCGGAAAGCTCGTCCACCATATCCTCCATAGACCGGTTCTTGTAGGGAGAACGGAATGACAGCATCATGTCGTCATAGCGCAGGCTCTCTGCCAGATGGCGCATCATGCGCACCTGCATCATCTGCAGGCGGTACAGATGAACGGCAATCGCCAGCAATATCAAAAAAGCCATCAGTGCACTGAACCACAGTCCGGCATCCACCAGCAGATAAACGCCGACCGAAAGGAAGGCTATGCCGATGATGTGCAGTGCCACAATCAATGAATATCGTTTCATAAGCCCAGTTTTTCAAGTTTCCGGTACAAGGCGAAGCGAGTAATGCCCAAGTATTCGGCGGCACGGGTCACATTTCCTTCACTGAGCCGCATGGCACGTTCCACAGCCTGCCGTTCCAATTGCTCCAAGTTGAGGACTTCTTCTTCCTTCTTCTGACGGGAAACAGAAGCTTGGAACATAAAGTTCTCCGGACGAAGCAGAGAACCGTCTCCCAATATGACAGCACGTTCCACTGTATGCTGCAACTCACGTACATTACCCGGCCAGGCATATTTCAACAACTTGTTTTTCGCCTCCCGGGTCAGCCCGCGCATCTCTTTCTGATATTTGCGGGCATACCGTTGCAGGAAATACTCTGCCAGCAGGAGGATGTCGTTTCCGCGTTCCCGCAGAGGTGGAATATGCAACTCGATGGTGTTGATGCGATACAGCAGGTCTTGGCGGAAGTCTCCTTCGTCCACCAGCCGACGGATGTCTGCATTGGTGGCGCAGATGAGCCGCACATCAATGGGCGTAGCCTGCGTACTTCCCAAACGACTGATACAACGCTTTTCGATGGCAGTCAGCAATTTGGCCTGCATGGGCAGGGAAAGGTTACCTATCTCGTCCAGAAAAAGCGTACCGCCGGTTGCCACTTCCATACGTCCAACTTTCGCTTTCCGTGCATCGGTGAAGGCGCCTTTCTCGTAGCCGAACAACTCGCTTTCGAACAACTGTTCGGGAATACTGCCGAGGTCTATCGTGACAAACGGCTTTCCATAGCGGGGAGAATTGCGGTAAAGCATACGGGCAATCACATCCTTTCCGGTTCCATTCTCACCTAATATAAGAATGTTGGCATCCGTATCGCGCAACTTCTCCACAGTAGAGAAAACTTGCTGCATGACGGGAGAATCACCGATAATAATCTCTTCGGAGCCTCCCGCTGTGGCATTGCTCAGAACTTCCACCTGCTCCTTCAGCAGATTTATCTCGGTCCGCGAACGACGCAGCTTCATGCCCGAAGAAAGGGTCGCCAACAATTTTTCCTTCTCCCACGGCTTGGGAATGAAATCCGTAGCCCCCGCTTTGATGGCACGCACTGCCTTGTCCGTATCCGCGTAGGCAGTCATGAAGATGACCACTGCTTGCGGGTCGATACTCAGAATCTGCTTCAAGCTATCGAAACCTTCCTGACCACTGATGGCATCACGGCTGAAATTCATATCCAGCAGAATAATGTCCGGACGGAAAGTGGTCATAAAATGCTCGATGCGGTCGGGAGTCACTGCCACTTTTATCTTCTCGGCGTAGGGTTCGAGAAGAAGGTTCAGCGCAAAAAGGACATCCTCGTTATCATCTACAATCAATATTTTACCAAACTGTTCCATATCTGTTTTCTTTTCGTGCAGGCAAGGCCTACACAATCCCACATCTCTTGTACGGGCAAAGATAAGTATAATATCCATGTGTTGTGCGTGCATTATCGCACTATTTTTGTGCGCAACTGCACACGTTTGGAAAGCTTCGAACCACAACAAACACTTATAATACAACAACTTATACTTATGGCATAGAATTTGAACTTTATAGAGTAAAGAAAACAACTATGCACCGGAATATATTTTTATTGCTTATTACATTCAGTCTGATGTCGAGTGCCGTTGCTCAAGAGCACACGCTGGAGCTGACTTTGGAAGAAACCATCGAGCAGGCCCGCCAGCAGTCGCCCGACGCCCAAAATGCCCGCCATAGCTTCCGTTCCGCTTATTGGAACTACAAATACTACTGTGCCAACTACCTGCCGACGCTCAAGCTTACTTCCAATCCCTATCTGGACCGTGCTATCAACAAAGTGACCCAAAGCGATGGCAACGTCAAGTTCATAGAGCAGAACCTGCTGAGCACTGACCTGACACTGAGCCTGACACAAAACGTGCCGTGGACCGGAGGAACCTTTTTCATTGAAACGGCTGCGCAGCGCCTCGACCTTTTCAGCAGTGACACCTATTCCTGGCAGACTTCACCCGTCAACATCGGATACAGCCAGTCCTTGTTTGGCTACAACAGCCTGAAGTGGGACCGGCGCATCGAACCTATCCGTTATCGCGAAGCCAAGAAAACCTACGTAGAAACCCTTGAGCTTGTTGCCGCCAATGCCACAGAGAAGTTCTTCAACCTGGCCAAAGCACAAAGCAACTACGAAATAGCCAACGCCAACTACGCCAATGCCGACACCTTGTATATATATGCGCAAGGACGATATAACATCGGCACCATCAGCGAAAACGAAATGTTGCAGCTCGAACTCAACAAACTGACCGAAGAAACCAACTGCATGAATGCCCGCATCGAAGTGGAAAACTGCATGCAGGAACTCCGTTCCTACCTCGGCATCCAAGAAGACCTCCTTATAAAGGTGAGAATAGACAACCGCGTGCCCGACCTGCACATCGACCTGGATGCCGCGCTGATGCTTGCCAACGAAAACAGTCCGGAGATACAGAACATGCTACGCCGCAAGGTGGAAAGCGAGAGTGCCGTGTCGCGCGCCAAGGCCAATGCCGGACTGAAGGCAGACATCTACCTGCGCTTCGGCTTGACACAAACTGCCGACAAGCTGAAAGATGCCTACCGGAATCCACTGGACCAGCAGTACGTCAGCTTGGGCATTACCCTCCCAATCCTGGACTGGGGGCGCGGAAGGGGACAAGTACGCGTGGCCCGTTCTAACCGAGACCTTGTCTACACGCAGGTAGAGCAAGACAAGACGGATTTCGACTTGAACGTACGGAAACTCGTAAAGCAATTCAACCTGCAGGCGCAACGGGTAAACATAGCCGCCCGCACGGACCATACAGCCCAACGACGCGCCGAAGTAGCCCGAAAACTCTATCTGCTCGGCAAGTCCTCGGTACTCGACCTCAATGCATCCATCACGGAAAAAGATACGGCCCGGAGAAGCTATATAACGGCTTTGTACAACTATTGGAGTTTGTACTATGCACTGAGAAGCATCACGCTATATGACTTTGAAAAAGAGAGGCCACTGGCAGAAGACTTGGAAAGGGTTACTAATGAAGAATCTATACAGTAATAGAATCGTGGAATAGTTTTAGTAAAAACTGGCCGGAGATTTACTAAAACTCCGGTAAAGTTTTAGTAAAACTCGGAACCCTTATTCAGAAGTACTTCTGAAGGGGGTATCTGAAAAGTAAAAAAAGAGTATATAAAATATTGCATTATGGATATAAAACTTGAAAAGAAACCCTGGTACATCCGTTACCGCTACTATCTGGCGGGAGGCGTTGCCTTCCTTGCCTTCCTGATTTATGTAGTCACCCTTTCGCTGGGTCCCAGCAAACTGCGTATCGAGCAGGACAACATACAGATAGCCGAAGTCAAGAACGGCAAATTTATGGAATATGTAGATGTGGAGGGAGTGATTCAGCCCATCCTTACCATCAAGGTCAATGCACGTGAAGCCGGAAGCGTGGAACGCATCATAGGAGAGGAGGGGAGCCTGCTCCGGCAAGGAGATACCATCCTCGTCATGGAAAACCCCGACCTGCTGCGCAGTATCGAAGACCAGCGCGACGACTGGGAAAAGCAGCTTATCACCTACCGCGAAAAAGAAATTGAAATGGAGCAGAAAAGCCTGAACCTGCAACAACAAGCCCTGCAGACCGATTATGACCTCAACCGCCTGCGCAAGAGTTTTGCCCTTGACAAGGAGGAGTACCGCATGGGCATCAAGAGCAAGGCGCAGCTCGAAGTTTCCGAGGACGAATACAACTATAAAGTGAAAAATGCCCATCTTCAAAGGGAAAGCCTCCGTCATGACTCTGCCGTCACCGTCATCCGCAAAGACCTCATCAGGAACGACCGCGAACGGGAACGGAAGAAGTATGAACGCGCCTGCGAACGGCTCGGCAACCTGGTGGTGAAAGCTCCCGTCGCCGGCCAGCTCAGTTTTGTCAAGGTGACTCCGGGACAGCAGGTCGCTTCCGGTGAAAGCATTGCGGAAATCAAGGTGCTGGACCAATATAAAGTGCATACTTCCCTGAGCGAATACTACATCGACCGCATTATCACCGGATTGCCTGCCACCATCAATTATCAGGGAAGAAAATACCCGTTGCGCATCACGAAAGTGGTTCCCGAAGTCAAAGACCGCACGTTCGACGTAGACCTCGTCTTCACCGGTGACATGCCCGACAACGTACGTGTAGGCAAAAGCTTCCGGGTACAGATAGAACTCGGCCAGCCGGAGGAGGCGCTCGTCATTCCGCGCGGCAACTTCTACCAGAGTACCGGAGGACAATGGATTTACAAACTGAACGCCGCAAAGACAAAAGCCGTGCGCGTGCCGCTTGGCATCGGTCGCCAAAATCCGCAACAATACGAGATTACGGAAGGTTTGCAGCCCGGAGATTGGGTAATTACAACGGGATATGATACCTTTGGCGAGGCGGAAGAATTGATAATGAAATAAAACTACGCACTATGAGACAAATAATCTTAGCCATCAATGCATTGCTGAAATTCAAAGCATACACCCTTATCAATGTATTGGGACTGGCGTGCAGTTTGGCTTGCGTACTCACCGTAGCCCGATATATCCACCAAGAAAATACAGTGAACCAATGCTTTCCCGAATATAAACGCATTTGCCTGATAAAAACCTCTACCAGCAGTGGTGAAAACTTCTTGGGAGGCTACCGGTCGGGATTGGAAAAGGATCCTGCCGTAGAACAATTTACGGTGATTTATCAAATATCGGATATGCCCGTTCTGTTCGGTGAACAGGAAATTGCAGCGAACGCTTTTTCCGTAGACAGCACCTTCTTCAAAATCTTTCCATATAGGGTGATTGCCGGAAGCGGAAGAATAGTCCGCCCGAGGGATGTTGTCATCACCCGTTCTTTTTGGAAGAAGAAGCTGGGAGGGAAGAATGCCATAGGCGCTACTTTCAAAAACACAAAAGGGAATAAATTCACTATTATAGGAGTGGTGGACGACCCCGATACCAAGACATCATGGATGCCGGATATATTTATGTCGGATGAACTGGACGAATTCCTTTTTTTCGACCCTATATACGCCATGCTGATGGCACCGGATACAGACATTGCACTGCTGAATAAAAAGTATTCAAAAGAACACCCCCGCAGCAAATGGAGCACTTATGAGACAGTACGCTATCAGTATTTGCCTTTGAAAGATTTATATTACGATAAAGACCACGGACAAGAACTATCAATATGGCAACCAAAGCTATGTCCGTGTATTGATGGTAGTAGCCTTCCTGGTAGGTATCATAGGGCTGCTGAACTTCATCAACATCTACACTGTCATCATGTCCAAGCGGTCAAGAGAGTTTGGGGTGAAAAAAGTGTTCGGTGCAGGCAGGACAGACATTTTCCTGCAAATATATGCCGAGAACATCTTATTGACGGGACTGGCATTACTCCTTTGCTGGGCTTTAATAGAAATAACCAGGTTTTTCTTTTTCCATGAACTTTATATACCTACCACAACAGACTCCGGCTTTGACCGGAAGGTCTCTGCCATCGTACTTTTAGGATTGCCATTGCTGACTACTGTTTATCCGTTCTTGAAATACACATGTAGCAGACCCGTCAACTCCATACGCGAGCTGGCATCTTCACGCTTTTCCACACGGTCACGCATGATATTACTGTGTTTTCAATATGTCGTAACCATCTTTATAATAACCGTTTCTCTATTCTTTGTACGGCAGTTGGAGTATATGCTCTGCGCCGACCTCGGTTTCCGCTCGCACGATGTGATAACTTGCCGGATGTATGTCGATAAATTGGGCTTATATAAAACAACTAAAGAGGAGGGATTGGATGAAGGAAAAAGACAATATATAAGTAATGCTTTGGTCAATAAACGAATGAGTGAAAGCACTCTGTTTGAGCATTGGAGCAGAGGAAACGACTTGCTGTTCACCGACTTCCGTTTTGACAGTTTTGCGCTCAACAGAGCCGAAAACGGTTTCCATCCGGCATTATCTGCACATTTAACGACCCACTCCATGGCAATATACGATTTTCAACTTGTAGAGGGGCGCCTATGGAACGACTCCATAGATGAAGCGTTCACCAAAAACAGTTTCAAGGTAATTATCAACGAAACCGCTAAAAGAGTCTATGGAATAAAAGACATCACCAAAGACAAGCTGCAACCTGAAGAACCACACTACGCCTCAAGCAGCTTACCGGATTTCTACAATCCACCTTGCGAGATAGTAGGGGTCATAAAGGATTTCAATGTTCGGCACCTTTCACAATCCATCCAACCGGTTGTCATCTATTATCACGATGCAAGCATAGGCGGAATTTATACTGTTACAGCCTCGTATAAGCACGAGAATAAAGCCAAAGTCATTGATTTCCTGCGCCGCTTATACGAAGAATCTACGGGAAGAACCGACTTTGAATATACGCTGATAGAAGATGAACTCCAAAAGATGTATCGTGAAGACCGTCAAGTGGTGAACATTTATACGCTCTTTGCCGGAATAGCCATTTTCATCTCTTCATTGGGATTATTGTCAATATCCTTGTTCGATATTCGGCAACGTTACCGTGAGATAGGTTTACGCAAAGTGAACGGTGCGCAAGCAAAGGATATTTACCCCTTACTCATTAAAAAGTATCTCTCGGTCATGGGAGTCGCCACTTTGCTATCCATACCCTTGTCATGGATTGCCATTACCCTCTATTTGCAGGATTTTGCCCACAAAGCCCCTTTGACATTCGACTTGTTTGCCGTAGCAGTAGCCATAACAACTGCCATCTCCTTGTTGACTATTATTAGGCAAATCAGCAAGGCTGCCAACATCAATCCGGCAAGCATTATGAAAAACGAATAAAAGACACGAATATGAAACTCATACTATTATATATCCGAACATTAAGTAGGTTTAAAGTATATACGGTAATCAATATTATCGGACTGGCACTGAGCTTGGCTTGTGTCATTATTATATTCCGCTACGTGAAGCAGGAAAATGATGTAGATTGTTATAGTCCCAACAAAGACCGGATAGGCATCATGGTGCAGGAATACAAAGATGACAACAATAAAACGGCAGTTATCGGAGGTCCCCTCGAAGATGCAGACATAGAAGCGATGTCCACTTTCGTATGGTTCAATAAAGACTATATCATAAAGGAAGAAAAACATATTGATGTAGAAACGATTGTAGCAGACAGCTTGTTTCTAATAGTGACTGATTTTCCCATGAAATATGGAAAAGCCGAATCATGGGCGGCGTCTCCACAAACCGCCTTTATCACAGAAGAGCTGAGTGAGAAACTATTCGGGAACATAAATCCTATCGGCAAAACCATTGAATACTCTACCGGTGACCCTCTTACGGTGACCGGAGTTATCGGCAAAGACAGAGGGAAACGCTCGCTTCATTTCGACTTGCTTGTTCCTGAAACATTGCAGAAGGATTGGGAGTTCCGTTTCCCGATGAAAATGGCATTAATTCATAAAGGGGCCTCCTTTACGAAGATAAATGCACGGCATGCAGCGTTCCGGCAATCTCCACGTGCTGCGGATGTTGAATTCAGGTATCAACTGCTTCCCATGCGTGAAGTGTATTTTCATCCAGCCATTGATGTTTGGCAGGACATGCTGCAAAGGGGGAATTTACCACAGCTACATCTATTGGCACTTGTTGCTGTACTAATTTTAATTGTAGGCATCTTCAATTTTATGAGTCTTTATACGGTTGTATTATTGAAACGAAGCAAAGAATTCAGACTAAAGAAGGTTTTTGGAAACAATTCAGCACAGCTATTCTCCCAACTATATATCGAGAATTTATGTCTGACACTTGTATCATTATTTATAGCCTGGTTCCTTGTCGAGATTTCCGTCTTTCCCTTAAATAAATATTTTGATGTCATTCAACAACCTAATGGTATATTTGACATAGGAATAACCATAGCTATCCTGATTTTACAGCCATTGACAGCTTCAATCTATCCGTTTTTTAAATTCAAATACAACACGCCTATCCATTCATTACGGAAAATAGGCAGTGGTGAAAAATCGTCTGTTGTAAGAAACCTCTATCTGAGTATTCAGTATATCGTGGCATTCATTCTAATATTTGTTTCCATGTTCTTCGCCAAACAACTGTATGAAATGACTCATATAGATTTAGGCTATGACACAGACTCTATCGTTAAAGTCCATTTTGAACGCTATGAACGCAAACAGCCTACCACTGAAGCAGAATATCTGAAACAGACCTCCTTGCGCAAAGCCTCCAAAGAAAATATATCCACTGCAATGAATGCCTCTCCTTTATTCACGGCATGGAATTACTCTTTATCCCCTTATGAATATTTCACAGAATCTCCGGTACTTTTCCGTAAGCTCGGAGAAGCCAATTTCAAACAATTGTATTGCATTCCCATAACAGAAGAAGAAATAAGATTTCATGGCTTCCGTTTATCCCAGGGACGTTTATGGGATGCCGACATCGACCATGAAGGTGAAGCAAAACTGATTCTCAATCAAAAAGCCATGCAACTCTTCGGACTCGAAAGCGCAATCAATGCCCGGCTGGAACCCCAACAACCTTTATGGCCGCGTAGGGATTTGAGCCCTTATCAGATTATAGGTATCGTCGAAGATTTTTATTGCGGACATTTAT
>ERZ780086.533-NODE-533-length-9663-cov-2.66314_pt1 | contig 9663 bp, 5 predicted proteins | sample MGYA00511575_ERZ780086 | MGnify/ENA primary metagenome ERZ780086 (study PRJEB29588, sample SAMEA2161917) | human gut metagenome | biome: human gut; feature: human-associated habitat; material: faeces | place: Denmark | collected 2008/2010 ...
CTCAGCGCCAGATCGACCCCTTCGATCGAGGCGATTTCCTGCGGTTTGAGCTGGGCGTAGCAACCGGTGACGACAATGATCGCCGCCGGATTGCGCCGATGGATTTTACGGATCAGGTTGCGGCATTTCTTGTCAGCATGTTCGGTCACCGAGCAACTGTTGATGACCGAAATATCCGCCGCTTCCGAAACCCCGACCCGGATGAAGCCGCCCGCTTCGAATTCACGGGCGAGGGTAGAGCTCTCCGAAAAGTTGAGCTTGCAGCCCAAGGTGTGAAAATTGACTCTGCGTCGCTGCATATTTCTGCTGTAAATTTGAGCGAAAGTACGAAAAACTATGCGAATCCGACCATTTTATCGGCAAAAATCACACACACGTCCGGATAAAAGAGCAGGGGCGCCCTGCAACGGGCACCCCTGCGGCATACGTAAAACAGAGCGGTCTATTCCTCTCTCACGGGTTGCATCACGGCTCCGCCCACAGGCTGTACGGGCCGGTTTTCCCACAGATCGCCGAAAGATCTCATCGACCGGCAACTGCCGCGCGTGTGCATGGCGGACGGCAACTGCGGTTTGTTATCGGTCTTGATCCACTGCAGGGCAAGGTATCCGAGCTGATCCATCATCGTACCGAATTCACCCGGATAAATCGCCGAATCATCGATTTGGACATCGGGTGTGAAGCCATCCGAGTAATCCCGGAAGCCCTTGGCATTTTCAATATAGAACGAAACGGGGAAAAGCAGGAAATCGTAATTGTGAAACGAGCGGACCACACCTTCCATACCTACGTTCTTACCGTTAGTGGGCATCCCGATAAGATTGACCTCAATATCAAGGCCGCGCAGACCGTTGATGACCATTTCGCTCGCCGAAGCAGTCGTTTCGCTCACCAGGACATAGATTTTCTTCAAGCCCAAAGCATGTTGCAAGGCTCTTTCGATCGGTTCGTACACGCTTTCGAACGTCTCCTTGACGCCGATCTTGTAGTCGCCACTCTCTCCGGCCTCCGTGCGGTCCTCGTTGAACGTCATATGAGCATAGAGCTGTCCCTTGTACGCCTCACCTGCGATAAGCGTACCGAGCACAGTACTCGAAAGCACATCGCCACCGTTGTTGTAACGCAGATCGAGGATCAGGTCGGTGACATTCTGTGCACGGAAACGGTCGAAAGCGGCTATCAACTCCTCATCGTAATCGACATCGAAGCCCATATAGAGCAGATAACCGGCCTTCTTGTCCGACTCTTCGATTTCGACCACTTTATCCATATAGATAGCCGGACTGGTGAAGGTCGCACTTCCGAGTTGCACATTCCCTTTCGGGGTAAGCACAGGAGTAGTCCCGTTGTCGGTCCACGTGACACTGTTCACCGTAACATCGACCGCACCGTCGTACACGGCCCGGCCCAAACTCTGATAGTTGCTTTCGGTCACCTCCTCGCCATTGACCGCCGTGATGAAGTCGCCGCGCACGAGACCGGCTTCCGCAGCCGGCGTTCCGGGGATGACGACCATGACCACAATTCCGATATAATCGTCCCCGAGTCGGGTCGCATCCAACAGATAGATACCCGAACCGACATACGCCTCGCCGGGAGTACGCGACAGAGGCGCATCGCTTTCCAAACGCGAATAGTAATACATACGTTTCTGCCCCTGCCAATGACCGTCTTCGCGGTTCACCTCGTCCTGAGCGGCTACACCGTCGAGAATCGAGAAGAAAAAGAAGTCATAACAAAGACTGTAATCGCGAAACATTCTCGATGGCACGATTCCAGAGATAACGGCTCTTCATGTACTCGGCAACCCATTCGTTCACGCTGCGGTATTTTCCGTCCCCCTGCTCAATTAATCCTTTGCCCTGCTTCACCACGAACGAAACCGGCGAAGCATATCCCCACACACTGACGGTAATCGTCGCGGAACGAGCTTCGGCCCGGGCATTTTTGGCACGCAGCAACGATTCGCCCGCCATACCCGAACCGGTTTGCACTTCGCACCAGTCAGCCGAACTCCGGGCAGTCCAATCGCTTGCGGCGGCAAACGTGTAATTAAGCACCCCGCCTTCGATCTCGACCTGGTTTTCGGCACTCCAGGCTGCATCGGCGATTCCATTGCCCGCAAGAAGCTCTTCATCGTCGCTGCACGACACGCCGGCCGGCAGCACCAGCAGTACGACCAGCATCCATCCGAATAAATTCTTCATAACACAAGTTTTTTAGGATTAACGCATCAATCGTTCAGCCACAGCTCGACGGTTGTCCACTGCAGGTGACGCTCCGAGGTTTACGGTCACGCGCTCGGGCATGGAGAGATGTCGCACGCTCTTCACGGCAGCAGGCTCGGGCCCCTGATCGGCATCGCGCTTCAGCACGATCTCTTCCGACGCTGCGAACACCATGTCGCCCCACCACTGACTCGTACCCGACAACACACCGGGATAGTAGGTAAAGGTACCGTAATCGGTTTCTTCGACCAACTTCTTGATCGTCACTGTCAGATCATCCGACACCTCGACAGGGAAGCTGCGTACCGCATCCGTATAGCGGTCGCTAGTCGGACGTTTGGCGAAAGCGTGGAAATAGTATTGCTTACCATCGAAATTCAACATCGTGTAATCCAGTTCGTTGTTCACAGGCAGACTCGTCGAAATCGTTTCGTCGCTGGTGAACTCGATGAACCACTTCGGCCCGTAATTCGCATTGGCCTCCTCTTCGGTCGCTGCCCAGCCGTTGGCGAGCAGCTCTTCGGGGCTGGCATAATCCACTCCGCACGGCGCGAAGCCCAGAACGACCAGACGGTTCAGATCGGAATAGGCTTTCTCGGTAGCTTCGTTCACACCCGTAGCGATGGTAACGGAGAAAGTGACCGGATCACCGTTGCTGTCTTTGGTCGTCGCAGTGTATTTGCCGGGCAGCTTCGCACGCAGCTCCCCGCCTTGCTGCGGCGGTAAAAGGGTGGTGAACTCCACTATTTCGGAAACGCCCACACCTTCTGCGTTGGTCGCATAAACGCCGAACTCGTACTCGGTATTGGGCAGCAGCTCTCCACTCTCGATGACAAGTCCCTCTTCGCTCATAGCCGCAGCCACCTCCTGTTCGGTAAGCTGCGTACCGTTGTTGTAAATGACATCGCCGGCCGTAAGATTCTCATTACCGGGGCGGCCGAGCACTTCGTCGATGGAGCCCTTCGGGAAAACACCGGCCGTCATCGCTACCGCATAAGTCGCATTGACCTTGAAAGCGGCCTTGTTCCACGGAGTTTCGACAGTCTGTGTTTCGACGGCCAAAGTCGGTTTCGGGCCTGTAGGCTCTCCCGTCGTGAAGTCGTAAAGCAGAACCTTTTCGCGCAACTCCTTGTCGAAGCCCACGATACCCACCTGATATTCGGTATTGGGTTTGAGTCCCGTCGCATTGACGGTGATAGCCTTCGTACTCTCGTTCGTAAGATCGTCCCAGTGGCCGATGATCATGCGACGCACGGAAGCCTCTCCCTCGAAAGCGGTATAATCGAAATCTGCCCGAGAAGCAACCAAATAGCGGAAACGCTCGATTCCCTCCTCCGGCTCGATGGCAATATCGGCCGGCATCCAACCGATGTTACCCACGGAAACCTCGAAGTCGTAAGGCGCGACACCGGCCTTCTTGGTTTTGAAGAGGAGCGACTTCACAGCCGACTCTGCGACCTGGCCATTCTCGTCCACTTCACCGGCAATGATGATAAACTCCATGTCGGAATAGATATCCTGACGAAAATCGACGATATCGAAGAAAGTGGTATCGAAATTATAGGTTTGATCCTCGGTCGCTTCCGCACCGAAAGCACTTACATACGAATGCAGGCTTCCTCCGATTAAACTTACGATGTAATCGTAGTCGGACTTCGAAAGACAGACGTGCTTGTACTTGGTCACCCCTTCGGGCTTCATGATATGGTAGGAGAAAGAGGTAAGTCCGACACTTTCGAGCGTAATCATCTCGGTATAGGGAACATGCGTGTCGATCACCTCGGAAGCGAGATCGCTGTAAACTAAAGGATTGATGTTGCGTACCGCAACATAAAGATTGTATTCCGTGTCGCCGGCAAGATCGTTCAGATCGACCTTTACTGTTTTCTCTCCTTCGAAATAATGGACAGGTCCTCTTTCGAAGAGCGCCTCCGCATCAGCGATCGTTTCTGCAGCCGGCAATAAGGCATAGACATAGTCGGAGGCATTGTTCGTATTGATTGTAAATGAAGCCGTTGTACGATTTACTTCATCTACGCTGACATCAACTGTGGGGGGGGGAAGTTGTGGGTCTTTGTTTTCGACACCGTCATCACTGCACCCCGACAGTCCGCACGCTGCCAGCAATGCCAATCCGGTCAAACCGAGAAATAAAGATGTACGCATAAATGTAAAAATTTAAGAGATTAAAGATTGGTTTTGCGAATGCCGAAGAACCTATGAACAAGCATTCGTATTCAAATATACGAAAAAAATGATATGACGCACCGAATATTCGATTTTTTAATGTCTTTCACCAAAAAGCATACGAATTCCGGTGTATGCACAGCCTGTCTTCCGACCGATACCGCTCTCTGCGGCAACAAAGCACGGGCCCCGCAAATCGGACGGAACAAAATACGGATGCTGCGATATAAAACGGCTCCCGGTTCTATTTTTTTGTAAAAAATCCGTAAATTTGCAAACTAATGATTAGCGCACCATGGAGTTTTTCAACGACCTTGTCCGATACAGCTACCTCAATCACGCTTTTTGGGCGTGCATCCTGTCGGGCATTACGTGCGGTATTATCGGTACTTACGTCGTCTGCCGGCGGCTGGTCTTCCTCAGCGGCGGCATCACGCACTCCTCGTTCGGCGGACTGGGCATCGCTTTCTACCTCGGAATCAATCCGATTCTGGGCGCGATGGTCTTCGCCGTCCTCTCGGCACTGGGGATCGAATGGGCCAACGACCGGGGCCGTATCCGGGAGGATTCGGCCATCGGCATCATCTGGTCGGTAGGTATGGCTATCGGCGTACTGTTCATGAGCCTGCGCCCGGGCTACACATCGGGCGACCTCTCGAATTTCCTGTTCGGCAGCATCGTAACGGTCACCCGCACCGATGTCCAGGCGCTCGCCGTTCTGACGCTCGTGGTAATTGTCGGCACGCTCCTTTGGCTGCGTCCGGTCATGTACGTCGCCTTCGACCGCGACTTCGCCCGCAGCCAGGGAATCCCGACCCGGCTGATCTCCTATACCATGTCGGCACTCATCGCCGTCACGATCGTACTCTCGATCCGCATCATGGGCATCGTGCTGCTGATCTCGCTGCTGACTATTCCCGTAACGATCGTCAATACGTTCACTAAATCCTTCCGCACGCTCGCAGGCCGCCGCAGCCGTCGCCGTCGCGGGGAACCTCGCGGGACTCGCCCTGAGCTACAATTTCGAAGTTTCGCCCGGTGCGGCCATAATATTTACCCTGACCGTTACGCTTATTTTAGTAAAACTGCTAACTTTGCTCGTCAAAAAACGCCGCCGCGCCGATGAAAACCATCTATAAACTCGTTCTCAAGTCCTATCTGGGACCCATGGTGCTGACGTTCTTCATCATTATGTTCGTGCTGATGATGAATGTACTGTGGCGCTACATCGACGAGCTGGTCGGCAAAGGACTCGATCCCGGTACGATCATCGAACTGCTCTGCTACGCCACGATCAACATGATCCCGATGGCTCTGCCGCTCGCCACGCTGCTGGCGGCCATTATGACCATGGGTAATCTGGGCGAAAACTACGAGCTGCTCGCTATGAAGTCGGCGGGGATGTCGCTGCCTAAGATCATGAGGCCGCTGCTCGTGGTCGTAAGTATATTGGCTGTCGGCAGTTTCTTCATCGCCAACAACTTAGTGCCATACGCCAACAAAAAATTTTTCCGTACGATATACGACATTCGCCAGATGAACCAGACCCTCGAGTTTCAGGACGGGCTCTTCTTCAACGGCATCGACGGCATGAGCATCCGCGTCGGACACCAGAATCAGGAAACAGGGCTGCTGACCGACGTACTGATTTACGACAACCGCAACGCATCGGGCAATATGACCACGACCGTCGCCGATTCGGGCTATATCCGGCTCTCGGACGACAAGCGCTTTCTGGAGATCACGCTCTTCAACGGCGAACGCTACGAACAGACCCGAAATTCGAGCCAGTGGTACAACAAAAGTTCCCTGCAACGCAATAAATTCGAGCTTCAGAAAGCCAATATTTCCATTTCGGGATTCGAAATGCAGCGCACGGATGCCGATCTGTTCAACAACGCCCAGACCAAAAACATCTCCGAGCTGCAATACGAAATCGACACGCTGACACAGCAGGTCAATTCGGCGACGACCCGATCCTATGACCCGTTGCTCAAGGAGCGTATCTTCGTGCGGGATACGACCGTCATAACCGACCGAAACGATTCGGTGGTCGTAGAAAAACGGGATTTCAGGCCGATGGATGCCCTCGACTCCCTGGCGACTCTCGACCTGCGCTCCAAGGACCGAATCTGGAGCCAGGCCGTTTCAGCCGCACGCAACTCCCGGTCTATGTTCTCGTTCGACGAATCGCAGGCCAAAAATGCGCTCAACCAGCTCTACCGCAGCAAGGTCGAATGGCACAAGAAATTGGCGCTTCCGGTGACGATCATCATCTTCTTCCTGATCGGAGCACCGCTGGGCGCTATCGTCCGCAGAGGCGGTCTGGGTATGCCGATCGTAATCTCGGTCATCTTCTTCGTCATCTACTACATTATCAGCAGTTCGGGCGAAAAGATGGCCAAAGAGGGTACCTGGGAGGCATTCTACGGCACGTGGCTCTCGGCCTTCGTACTGGCGCCCGTCGCCATCTACCTCACATACAAGGCCACGAACGACTCGGGGCTGCTCGACGTGGATTGGTACGTCGTAAAATTCAAGAAAATCAAGGAGAAGATCTCCGGGATATTCGCACGTTTCGCACATAAAAACAAAAAATAAAATAGACCATGAAAAACGAAAAAGTACTGAATACGATAGAAGAAGCCATCGAGGATTTCCGCCAGGGAAAAATCGTCATCGTCGTCGATGACGAAGACCGGGAAAACGAAGGCGACTTCATCATAGCAGCCGAGAAGGTGACGCCCGAAATCGTCAATTTCATGCTCAAGAACGGTCGCGGTGTGTTGTGTGCTCCGCTTTCCGAAGAGCGCTGCGCACAGCTCGAACTCAACATGATGGAGCCGAACAACACTTCGCTGCTCGGCACGCCGTTCACCGTGACGGTCGATCTGTTGGGCGAAGGCTGCACTACGGGCGTTTCGATCCACGACCGCGCGGCGACCCTGCGGGCACTGGCCGACCCGAAGACCAAACCCTCCGACCTGGGGCGTCCGGGGCACATCAACCCGCTCCGAGCCCGTCAGAAAGGCGTTCTGCGCCGTCCGGGACATACCGAAGCCGTCGTGGACCTGGCTCGACTGGCCGGACTGCAACCCGCCGGAGCACTGATCGAGATCATGAACGAAGACGGTTCGATGGCCCGCCTGCCGCAACTGCTCGAAGTGGCGGAGAAATACGGCCTGAAGATCATTTCGATCGCCGACCTGATCGCCTACCGCCTGCGTAACGAATCGATCGTAGAACGCGGTGAAACGGCCGAGATGCCGACCGAATACGGCATGTTCAAAATCACCGTGTTCCGTCAGAAGAGCAACGGGCTGGAACACATGGTGCTGACCAAGGGCGAATGGACCGAAGACGAGCCGGTACTGCTCCGCGTGCACTCCTCGTGCGCCACGGGCGACATTTTGGGATCGTGCCGCTGCGACTGCGGCGCACAGCTCCACGAAGCGATGCGCATGATCGAAAAAGAGGGCAAGGGCGCCGTCGTTTATCTCAGCCAGGAAGGACGAGGCATCGGACTCTTCAACAAGATCGCAGCCTACAAACTCCAGGACGAAGGACTGGACACGGTGGATGCCAACGTGCGCCTGGGCTTCGGCGTCGATGAGCGCGACTACGGCGTGGGCGCCAGCATCATCCGCGAAATGGGGATCAAACACATGCGTCTGATGACCAACAATCCGCTCAAAAGAGTAGGGTTGGAGGGTTACGGCCTGAAGATCGACGAGATCGTACCGATCGTCATCGCCCCCAACAAGTACAACGAACGCTACCTCGAAACCAAACAGGAGCGCATGCACCACAAACTCAACCTCTGCAAGCATTAAAATACAAAGATATTACCGGAGAATCGTCCGAATGGATTTTCTCGGTTTTGCCGCAGCCCGAAATCCTTGTCCGCAAGGCATGAACGGAACGGATGGCAGAACCGCGAATGGAACCGCCGGACAGCCGGAAGCGAATTTCCGGACAGCAATATTTCAACGAAAATGAACGCCAAGGATTTGCGAATCGTCTTCATGGGTACGCCCGAATTCGCCGTGCCGTCGCTGCGTGCACTGGTGCGCAGCGGCTACAACGTCGTCGGGGTGGTCACTACTCCGGACAAACCGGCGGGACGCGGACAGAAGCTGCACGAAAGCGACGTAAAGATCGCGGCCCGAGAACTCGGATTGCCGATTCTGCAACCGGAGAAGTTGCGCGATCCGGCCTTCGTAAATGCGATGGAGGAGCTTCGGCCTGACCTGGGAATCGTAATTGCCTTCCGGATGCTGCCGGAGGTCGTCTGGGCGATGCCTCGACTCGGCACCTTCAACCTGCATGCGTCGCTGCTGCCGCAATACAGGGGTGCGGCACCGATCAACTGGGCGATCATCAACGGAGAATCCAAAACGGGCGTCACCACTTTCCTATTGAATCACGAAATCGACAAAGGAGCGATTTTAGGCCAAGTGGAAATGCCGATTCAGCCGGAAGATAACGTGGGCATTCTTTATAACAGGCTAATGACCGTCGGAGCCGATCTGGTCATGCAGACCGTCGAACGGATCGCTGCCGGGGAGATCACCCCTGTCGTACAGCCCGACGAAGACGCATCGCTGCGGCCGGCGCCCAAAATCTTCAAAAACGACTGCCTGATCGACTGGACTCAATCCGGAAAACGCATCATCGACTTCATTCGCGGGCTGTCGCCCTATCCGGCAGCCTGGACCCGGCTGCTGCGAGAGGAACAGGAAGCGAATTCGGCCAAGATTTTCGAAGCGCACTTCGAAACCGATGGTCCGGAAGCTCCATGCGGCACAATCGATACCGACAACCGCAAATACCTGCGGATCCGATGTGCGGACGGTTGGATCGACGTCCTCTCGCTGCAATTATCCGGCAAGAAACGCATGGCAGCGCAAGAGCTGCTGCTCGGATTCCGCGATGCAAACTCCTACGTCTGTCGATAAAACGCCATCTGCAATCGGAATAACGAGGAAATCCGAAGAGGATTTTTAGACGAAGCATCGAATTTCCGGTCGAACGCCCGGCAACAAAGCAATGAATAAACCGAAACGATAAATAAAAATAAGCCGTAAAAATCGCATAATGCTCAATCGGTTTACTATATTTGTAATCGGAACATAAAACCATTTTGCCTATGAGAAAATAACAGCACTTCTATTCTTCAGTACAATACGTCATACCGTCCGATAGAATACGGGTATGACGATACATATAAAAAGCGTTAGCTTTATTT
>ERZ780086.544-NODE-544-length-9479-cov-3.21491_pt1 | contig 9479 bp, 8 predicted proteins | sample MGYA00511575_ERZ780086 | MGnify/ENA primary metagenome ERZ780086 (study PRJEB29588, sample SAMEA2161917) | human gut metagenome | biome: human gut; feature: human-associated habitat; material: faeces | place: Denmark | collected 2008/2010 ...
TCAGTAATATAAAAGAATAAACCATATTTACGGGCTTCTTTTGATAGGCATATCTTCTACCCTTTCTATCTATTTTCTGAAACGAGATATAATTATGTGGAAGCTCACGAAATCTGTTGTACATTTACTTTTAAATATCTTCATCAATTTTTGCATGAATAGCCTTCAGGTATGCATTGATATCTATCGCAGGAACAGTACCAATGAACTTTAAATAGTTTACAAGCTGAAGAAAGAATGTAAAAAGAGACACGTCCTTGTCGCTAAACTTAACCTCTTTTACTTCGCGGCTTTCATACACTTGTCTTATATACTTGCGATTATCCTCGATACTGCTGATTGGGGCTATGCCTTCAGGTTCTGTTTCGTTATAATCAACATAAAAACTGCCTGTATCACAGAGACATCCTAAATCCAATGTCTGTAGCCCTTTCAATTTCCTTAACTGCACTTTTACCGTATCGTTCCCGCTATATGAACTAGTCGTAGTTAAAATACCGCCAATTATCTTAGTTAGTGGTCGAGCGGCCGCAGTTTTTCCTGAGGCAACCATACCAATACTTGTTCTTTTCAGCGTACGAACGCTCTCAACTTTCTGGGCTGCATATTCTATATACCCTTTCACATCCTGTTTCACCTCAAATACGGCATACACGCTTTCTGCCGGTATATACATAAAGCCATCTTGTTTGAATATGAAAGGTGTGTAAATCGCATCATAAATGACTACGTCCATCTGTTCGCTAACATTGCCTGTCGAATCTATCACTATAGCCTTATCCACTTTATATCTGTCAGGAAGATAGGTTCGTAGAAACTCAATCCAATGTTGCTCCGTAGCATCACCTTTGCTACCGGGATGTTCAATAAATTCCCTGTTTACATTCAGGCTAGCCAGCATCTGGTTCTGCAAGCCATGAAATAAATCCCTTAAATCTATCATTTTCTTGTATTCTAACAATTGATTATTCATATAACAATAAAAGTTATGAGCACTAAGTCCATTACTTCTAACACTGACTATCAGTAGTAACGGATTCTCAATGGCCACTTCCTTCTCAATATCTATCATAGCCGCCAAATCTGTACTGCTATATTGTGTGGAACCATTTGGATGACTATGCCATTCGCCCACATATTGCAACCCCTCCTTGGCTAATTGTTCCCATACATTTTCCAAGCCCTTGGTAATGCGCATAAACTTTGTCCTACCAGTCAATTTTTCCACAGGCACCACAACTTTTTCTATATATACCGTATGCCTATCTGTAGAATATCGTCCCGCAAGCATTCCTCCGTTCTCATTAGGATATTCGCCCTCAGCCTGCAACTTTATTTGGTTGAATACTAAGGTTGGTATCTCTATATACAAATCATTACTTTCCAAATAATACTTCATAACTTGTTTATCTTTAAATTCAAGTCGTCTTCTGTTATATAAAAATCACTTAATGGTTCCTGCTTGCTCAACATCTTGATAATATGTTTCACGGCGACTTGCACTTTGCATTCTATGTCATTATACGAAGCCTTAAAGGTTGGATTCCAACAACCAATGGGATTGTACATGTCGGTTTCCGCATCGTGTTTAAATAAGCCATAAACCAACAAAACAGTCTCTGTTACATTAGGAGAAAAGGCACATATCAAATCTTGTGCGTGATTGGTTATTGAGAGATTAACCAATTGGGCTTTCGTCCCAATAGAATCCATTACCCGCATCAGTTGATTATCCGTAGTACAATCAAATATCACATCAAACTCGTCAAAGAATTCTGCAAGAGCACTTTTGTCCTCATGCCCTGCCGCATATGTTTTTATCACTAAGTCAGCAATAGACTTCAAACTGGTACATTCTACATGAGGCGAAATCTGCGTCAGTAAACTCGTTATATCCAAGGTTTTCTCAATTATACCTGTATAAAAAGGATATGCAGACCGGCAAACATTACCAGGTTCCTTATTGTCTATGTCATATAGAGTCAGGTTTTTCGCACCGCATCTTGTTAGAGTTTCTGCCAAAATACTTCCTATAGCCCCGACACCCATAATCAGCATTTTCTTATTAGCCAGTTCTTTGGGCATAGCTCCACGCCCAAAGAAATACTTATAGGAAATATCCACAGTTTCTGCCCATTGGATTTGCCCTTGCCTAAAATCAGTTAACCAAAGTCTATTCTTACCAGTGCCCACCCGCACTGGTTCTATCGGCAGATCATCCATAAAGAGAATCATTGCCTGCCAGTGAACGCCACCTTCGGGAATTCTATATCCACAAAACAACGGGAAGAAATCACACTTGCCTCTATGCGATACCACAAAACTATGGATATAGTTTTTCTGACTCTGCGAGAAAAGTCCCCTGATAGAATTGTAATTCTCAACAATAAACTTGTTGTATACCGATGGAATGTTGTTCAGCAGACAATATACTCCCTTAAACGACCTTAATTCTTGGTAGGACTTACTAATCCTACAGAACATTTCCGTCTTCTTTACCTGTACGCACGACACAAACTTTTGTACCACATAGTTGATAACTGGCGTGTCTTTTTTACGACCTGTTGGTAATGTCGTATAGTGTACTATTCCGTAGTCTCCTTCAGTAAAATCCTCTTGAGTCTCTGCGAAACAGAAAGTATAATACTGCCCGCGAATCGTATGATGATTCACTACCAAATGCTCGTAGTGAGCATCCTTTTCTCCCTTTACATAGTATTTCTCGACCCATTCCTTCAACTGTTTCAAGTCGTTCACAAACTGACTCTCTGCATTATCATATTCCGCAGGGTGCATACAAAGATTACCTCCCTGCATAATGTGTGGATAATCCAGCAGATTTTTATTTTGAAAATGGATAGGTTCCATGCCCATAGTTTTGAACGGATAAGTAGGATTAATCTCTACATACCATTCCAAGTCAGCATGTTCTTGATCTGTAACCACGGCAATACGGCCTTTTAAGGAGCCTGCTTCATCAATGATAAAATCTTCAATAAGACTAATACCGTGAATGGGACCTATCAATTCCTTTATTTTATCTGCAGTCATCATATTTTACTATCCGAACCGTTTTGTACTTGTAGGATAAGCAGCACCTGTATCTTTCTCTTTATATCCGCAATATTTTTCGTTTACCTTGAAGTAGTAGGGCAAATATAAATCAGGATTACTGTCTATGTTGTTGAGCATGCTTTCCATATCAGATTTAAACGATTGTCTATCGTAGTCCTGCATAGTCCCCACGACATCGTTATTCGTGTTACCTGGGTCAAAAAGGTGGAAACTACTTTCCGCGATGTGGTCACGTAGATACTCCATCGTGTATTTTAATCTTGGCCAAAGACCCATATCACCATTATAACCATCTAAGGCTCTAATTACGGCCAGTTCAATAACGAAAGACTTATATTTCTTATCTTTTTGCTTTTTCCATATTTTAAGCAGACGAATAATTTGACGTTCACTCGACTTACCTTCGATATGCGAAATCTGCTTCTGGATATTCGTTTTCTGGCTTGATCCCTTTTGGAATCCCCAATGGTCTTCATTAAAACATAGGTTCAAATCATGCGAATCAAGATAGTTATCATCGCTTAGTTCTCTACCAGGCACCACATCAAGTTCAACCGGCTTTTCATCTCCCTCTTCAATAGGGAAACTTACACCGATTGAAACCTTTTGCCTGCGAATAGTCACACCAGTATTCTTATATTCCTCTGCAAGGAAATCGTGTACGCTATCAAACATCTCCTGTAATGTTCCGAAAGAATTACGCTTGAACGGTTCCACCAAATCAAGGTCGAATTTCACATTAGTGGCAGTATGCTTAGCAAAACTGCCAGAGCCAAACGAAGAATACTTGTCGCAACCATAATGGTCGTGCATTTTGGCCTTAATCTCCTCTCTACGTTTTTTTACTTTATTCACGAAATCCTGCACGTGGCACATTTTGTGTGTATCTAACACTTCTCTTAAATGTTTGTTTTTGTCAAAACTCATATTTTCTATCAATGTATATTTTATAAATTAATTAATAACTCTATCACCTTATGTACCTCCGAGTATGCCTTCAAATCCTCTGGCGATTCTTTGCAGAGTTGGCACAACTTTTCTGAGTTTGATATAGCTCGTTCCAAATCACCATTCTCTGTCAGGTATTTATAGAGGTTGGTACGTATGAAATATCGTTTTGTCTTTTCATATCCTGGCATATATTTCTGCAATTCGGGAAGCAGCTGTTCGTAACTATCGTATCGTCGACAAACCACATTAGGCAAGAAGTGGAGCAAGAACCAAAACTCTGTGCAAGGGTTCGTTTCTACAAACATCACTTTTCCTGCATACTTCCTTGCTGCATATTTCTTCTTTGCCCGCTGATATAATTGCATTTCGGATGGAAACTGGAACAGCCTATCCATATCAAACAGGCATACGATATAATCATACTGCTTGTTAAGATAGGACTCTACCAGTTTCAGAATATGTTTGATATCACTGTGCTGCGGAAAATCCGGAGCAACCTTGAAAGGATAGCGACATGCAATCCTCAGAGAATCGAAATAGAACCATTCCGTTTCTCCCTCGCCTATGATGGCGACACTTTTTGTTACTGTCCGTCCCATATCATTAGTCATTCAGGTTGATATACTGACTACCCAAGAACGGCAACTTTACCAATTTTCCCTGCTTGTAAGCATTGTATGGGGAAAGATTCTTATGCAGTCCAAGAGAAGAAAGACGCACAATTTTAGTTTCGCCAAGTTCGTCTTTGTCGGTGAACCATATCGTATCACGGCGAATGAAATCCTCGTTGAGAAGATTGATGTCGTGTGTGGTCAGGAGCATTTGAGATGTTCCGTTACTGTTTGCCAGAAAGACTTTCAGGAAATAAGCCAACAGTTCATAATGAATGCTTGTCTCCACTTCATCAATAGGCACAAACCGATTGGTCTTTAACAGGAAATTCAGTATCACCGCCATTCCCAAGAACCTCATGGTGCCATTGGACTCGTATTCTTCCGACAAATCATATACTTTATCGCCTGCCTTATGCTTGAAAGTCAGTTCTGTATTTATAATTTTCCCCTTTCTAAGCATTTCAGCCTTTGCATCTTTATCAATAGGGGCATTCTGAATCAGTTGTTCCAACTCAGGGGTAATCAGCTCTTCCTCTTCGTTTAATACCACATCTTCTATATTGAAATCGGACGCTTTCAGGAAATTTAAAATGAATTTCTTCAAATCTCCCGCCTCGTCTTTATCCAATCGTGATTTGACATATCCCGAAAGCAACATACTGGGAGCCAATACATCTTTTACCTGCTTGGCAAAATAATCGTACACATCATTCAGTCTTGTCCGTTCCACGTTGCTTTTGCCAAACGCGGCAAGCACACTGCAATTATTGATAGTGTTGCCAGAAATTACATCCTGGCTTTTCTTTGTCATTTTCAGATTTACGCCAAAGTCGATAGTCGAGGAATCTGTCGCAGTATCATAACTTCGGTTATACAGTTTGGTCGGGCGAATGGAATCATAAACAATCAATGTCTCGGAATAGATATGCTTTGCATCCAATTCAAAACTAAGAATGTACTTCGACTGATTGATATAGAACACCATTGACATCTTTGTCTTTTCGTTTCTTGAAGTGTCATCCAACATGAAAGGGACAACCCCGGTTTTCTCGGTCCGGTCTTTAGGCATTCTCAAAACCAGCATCTTGAAAAATTCGATGGCATTCAATATATTCGTTTTACCGGAAGCGTTGGCACCGTAGATGATTCCCACTTTCAGCAATCTTACCCCGTCCTTAACTTCATACGAATACTCATTAGACATAAAAGTATCTGCCGATGGCTCAAAACTGATTTTCTGAACCGATTTAATGGAGAAAAAATTTTCAATGCTGAACTCTGCTATCATAATTATTGATTTTATCTATTGTACGGTGCAAAGATACAAATAAAATCTCGAAAGACAATCTATAAATACAATTATTGTAGAAAAAATACGCAATGCGAATACAAAATCAATAAACAACTATTTATTGGGGCTACAAATTAACCATCTGATTACCTCTGGAAAGTGTTGACAGATTTGAGGACGGTAAACGAATGTGGATTATGCAACCGGAGAAATTAATTATTCAATGCCATTTGCGCCATCCCTTGATTTTATTTACGATGGCTAAATAGTGGTGCTAAAATGGTGCTAAATTTCAAAACTACTCTTTTATATACTTTATAAAATATAGTAAATCAGTTTGTTATAAAATTTTATATCTTGTCACCCACCAGTCCTTCTCGACAGCCTGCGGAGGAAGCCCGACACGCTCGCTCGTCTGTGCAACGAACATACTTTTCTGCTCGTCGGAAAACGTCCAAAAATTATTCTTCATAGAACGACATAATGATTTTACGAATCCAGGCCGGCACCAACCGCAGATCGGGCAGAATGCTCGACTTCGGAATCCGGGCGAATATCGTCTTCAGTTGGGCGGTGTGCTCCTCCGTCACCTGCGGCCGACCGATCTCCTTCAGAGCGAACACGGCAAGCATCAGCGTTTTATTCTGATAGGCCAGATTTTTAAGCGCTACACGCTTGAATCGCAATTTGCGACCGTTGAACAAATTAACTGTCCGGGAATTGCCGTCGGTATAAAACACATAGTTCATCGGTACCTGGGCAGACAATCCCAATACATTCAATGCGTGCATACCCGTCGGAACAACTCGGGCTTCGCTCTGCCGAGCTACCTTTTCAGCGATTTCATTGATGGTCGGGTATTGTATGCCCATTCCAAACTTTCTATCGATTTTGGGATAGCAATAGAGGCCCCTTGCAATACGGACCAAACCGCCTTTTCGAGTAAGCCGTTCCAATGCCTTCGCAACCGATACAGCCGATCCGTATACAGCGAAATCGGATGCGGAATACAGCTTACCCCGTCCGCACTTCTTTATCTTATTAAGTATCTTATCCTCTATTGCTTGCATCTATTTACACACATATATCTGTCGTAAATTTATACAAATTTATCGACAAAACAAATTCTACTCCAACACACTCACTGCATCCCGTTTTATATCCATGTCGATATCGCGATAGCGGGCGAACGCCCGGCTGCCGTCCTTATGCCCGGACATCGCTCCCACGATCGCAGGGTCTTTCACGCTTTTATAAACATTCCCGATGAATGTCCGGCGCGCCATGTGCGACGAAGCAAGGTCGCAGATCGGCACCTGAACATTCTGCCGCGTCCGCTGGTCGATCGTCGTCACCATGCGCGTCAGTCCCGCTTTACGGAACGCCGCTTTGATATAGACATTATATTTTTGCTCCGAAATAAATGGAAACAATGTTCCGCGGTTCTCATCGAGGTATTTACGAATCAGTTCTTTCGCAGCACCGATCAGCGGCACCGAGACCGTCACCACTCGGTCGTCTCGCGTCTTGCGGGGAACATATTCGATGCAATCGCCGATGATATTGGCATAGGTCATCTTATAAAGGTCGCTCACCCGGCAGCCGATCATGCATTGGAAAACAAAAATATCTCGTTGCGTTTCCAGTTGCTTGTCATCCCCCATATCCGCTTCGGCCAACTGTTTGCGTTCGTCGGTCGTAATATAGATAGGCGTACCGTAGACAATCTCCGCAATCTTGTACTGCTTGAACGGATCATTGTAGGTATGTCCGTTATCATTTAACCATACATAAAACGACCGTAGACGAATCAACATATCCGAAACGTAATTCATGCCCCGCTCTTTCGGACGGCCGGGAATTACCGTTTCTCCCGCAGCATTGAGGTACGGGCCGCGCTTCACAGGCAGATTCTTCCTCACCTTCGGCCGGGCATACGGCACCTCGTCGTACAACTCCGGATGTTCGTCGAAAATCTCCGGTTCTTTCATCAGAAATGCCCCGAAATCATCAAGTGTCGTCGGAGATACGGTGTGTACGTCCAGCACGAACCGTCGGTTCGACAGTTTACGATACAACTCATACCGCTTCAACGTCCGCACCAAGACATTGAAATGCTTGACACGCGATTCGGACAATTTATGCGTAGCGAGGTATTCATCCGTCAACGGGAAAAAGCCTATTTTCTTTTCCTCAACGGAAGTCGCCGTCTTTGGCCGCAAAGTGCGCCGGATCAACTTTTCGAGCCACTCGCGCGTAACGGTCGATTTATCGTCTGCCGCCTCGACCGAGGTCTCAATTACATCGACCAATTCTTTCAATTTCGCCCGCTTTGCCAACAGCGCATCGCGCTCCTCCCCCGGTATGTTCGGAATATTGATATCGTTTTTCTTTCCCCAACGTTTCCGATCGACCCAAATGCCGGACGGCACACGTACACGCAATTCGCGGGAAACATAGACACGGAAATTAACTTGCGATTCTCCCGCGCTGTTCTCCCCTTGCGCCAAAACATATGTAACTTTTGCCATACATCCTCATTTTATGCTCTACAAAGATATGATTTAGATTCGAATACAGCAATACTTTCATGTCCGCACCGTGTCCGCATTTTTGCAAAACAGCTAAAAACAGACAAAATACATTTCATAGTATATCATTTTAATATACTATATTTCAACATATTATAAATATATTCAAATTTTAGTTATTTGCATATGTTTTCACAAATTAATTCCTGTCCTGGGCACTTGGTGATCCCCGTAATCTTTCGATTACGGGGATTTTTGTTTGTGTGAAATCCCCGCCGACAGCCGGACTCCAATATGTCCGAAACAACAATCCCGGCCTGTTCCGGCCGCTCACGGCGTATTCACACGAAAAAATGCGCATCCGCCGACAAACAAGCGGGGATGCGCATTCCTATCCGAACGGCCGAAGGGCTTATCCTCAAATCGTCACCTGCTCCAGACCACCACGGCGCAGCGATCCGCTCCGACCGTGACCTGCGCCCCCTTAACCGAGGCATCCCCGTAGATCACGCGCGGAACGCCGTATCGTCCCGTACGCAGCCGTATGGCCGCGCTTTCCGGACGCTTGTTGACAATCACGGTCGTCAAAACGCCCTCTTTGCGCATGGTGCGCATCAGCACGTCCGGTTCGGGCGTGCGGAACGAAGCCGGAGCCGCGTCTATGGCATCGCGGCACTCCCGCCCGTAGAAAGCCGTCAGCGGAACCATATCGCGGTGATATCCGCCCAATTCGATCGGGGAGGGCACCCACACGACCTCGCCGCGGCCATAGCGGTTGCGCACGGCCGCGACATCGCCGCCGTCCGTCATCATCGTCTCGCCCGAAGCAGGCACCAAGATCCCCCGCCACAGATGCGCAGGCAGCTCCTCGCCCAGCGTGAAATACTCCCCGGCGACTTTGAATTCGCTGACCTCCGCTCCGAAACACGATTTCAGCGGGAAGCCGTTCATAAACAGACATCGCATGTTTTCATCGTAGAATCCCGACAATCCCGTAACGATCAGCTTGCCGCCGTT